>Ga0172381_10002584_pt1 | contig 19864 bp, 22 predicted proteins | sample Leawel6488metaG_FD_119754 | JGI IMG/M metagenome (GOLD analysis project Ga0172381, IMG submission 119754) | Leachate microbial communities from a municipal landfill in Southern Ontario, Canada - Leachate well 64-88 metaG | ecosystem: Engineered > Solid waste > Landfill > Unclassified | place...
AAAATTACCGCAACCTAAATCGGCCACCCGTAAATTATTTTTGGGCGGCAACTCACGCAAAATTAAATCAATGTTTAACAAGCTGTTTTTAGTAATCATATTTTTTATTCCACTAATATTTGCCGAGTGACAGTTTGTTCTCGGCTATATTTTTTTTTAGCTTTAACGACGATGATATTAACACCCTTTTTTAAGACGATGGTTTGGAAAAACATCCCCCGCTTATCAATCAAAATTGTCTGGCCGTTGATGGCGACTTCGCTCTCCGGCTCGGTCTCGCCTTGGATGTTGACACTCAATTCTTTTTGTACCTGGTTGCTGGCCGGCTCAATAATCTCCAATCTGGGAGCGGCCGTAATCTTTTTCAAATAAATTCCCAAGTAAAGGACGCAGGTAATAATGGCCAGAACAATCAGAATGTTCCGAAAAACCTTGGGAAAAATGATTAACTTATGTCTTTTAATAACTTTTTTGGAGAAAACATCATCGGCATCACTTAAGTATATTTTTCTTTCTTTAACAAAATTCTTAACTATATTCTTATAATCCAGCCCCAAAAAATTAATATATTTTTTTAAAAAAATCTTGCCGTAAATACCGCCCGGGAGCGAAGCATAATCTTCATCCTCTAAAGCTCGAACGTATTCCACTCGGACCTTCAATCTAATCGAAACTTCTTCCAGACTAAATCCTTTTTGTAAACGAGTAGAACGTAATTGATCTCCAATACTTTTATATTCCGATAATACCTGACGAGCAGTAAAGGCGGTCATAAATTAATTTGGTAAACAACAACGGATATTGCCGGCGCCGCTACATAAGCCGGTTTTGCAATCATGACCGTTAGTGTCGAGCATACAGCCATAGCCTTGATTGCCGTATTGTTGAATACAAGGTTCGTCGGCCGGCAAAACAGTGGTCACCGGATTAACGGCTGTCGGGACAAGAGTCGTGCCGGACCAATTAAGACCCATGGCCGCCATCGAAAATTTAATAATCATATAACTGCAAAAAACGATAATCAAACCAATTACCGCTCCGATAATAATATTTTTACCCGTCTCCACAGTTTTGGAATTGCCGCCGGAAATTAAAAACATAAAGCCACCGATTACAAACATCAATAAGGCCAACGAGCCCACAATCCCCAATATCCACTGCGCCACATTAACCATCAATTGCACGCCATCATTCAACGTATAATTACCGCAACGACCTTCTTGACCCGAAGGGCAGATGCCACCTGATTCAGGCGGTAAAATACCCGCGGCCAAGGCCAAATAGGGTAAAGACACCAGGGTCAAAGAAAAAACGAAAGCCAATAAAAATTTCTTGTTAAAAATATTTTTCATATCAATAAATTATTGAGTCAAAGTTTGTTGAATGCGACTGGCCGCCAGACCGATGGCATCCGGAATTTTAGTTTCATCCTTGATAGAGCTGTCAATCATATCGGCCAGAGCTTCTTCGGCCGCAATGGCATTGTAGCCGCGATACCAGCTCTTGGCAGTCAAGACTTGATCGGCAAAAACGCCCATCTCCGGGTCCTCTCTTTGTTCTTTAATTAAAGATCTCAGAGCGGTCGGTTTTTTGACGGCGGCCAAATAAGGTTTGACTTGCTCGGATTTGGCCATAAATTGGACAAAGTCCCAAGCTTCATTGGTATATTGGCTCTTTTTGGAAACGACATTCAACCAATAATTGGCAAAGTTGGTATCGGCCGGGGAGCCTTCAATCTGAGGCAATTTAGCGATACCGAAATTTAATTTCGGCGCCCGAGTTTTGATGGTCGGCAAGTGATAAGCATAGCCGAACATAAAGGCCAGCTTACCGCTGACAAAAGAGTCCACGGAATTATCCAAATCATTATTCCAGGAATAAACTTCTTTGACCGGATTGGAAAAGTCGGTATAAAAACGCAAAGCGGAATAACCCGGATTATAGCTGGTATCGGTTGACCCGGGAGGAATCAGTTGGAAGGAAGCATTACCATTGGTTATCATCTGCGCGCCATTTTGCATCATTAAGACCGATAAGATATCGCTATATCTTTCAATATTACGACTCCCGCCCAAAGCCACGCCGGATTGAATAATATTTCCCTTCAAATCTTGCTTGGTTAAGCGCTTCACGGTTTGTTGAAAATCACGGTTCCAATAGGCCGGGATATCAGTCACCCCGGAATTATTCAATAAATCACGATTATAATACATCACCAGAGTATCCAAAGACAAAGGTAGTCCGTACAGCTTACCATCAATAATCACATCATCATAAACCGTATCCACAAAAATATCTTTGACATTCTTGGGAGTCAAACTTTGAGTGATCCTAGTTTCCGGCACAATCTGTTTTTGGATGGTGCCTTGAGTCACCGGATAGACCATCGGGATTTGAGCCGGCGCCGGAATTAATTTACTTTGATATTTTCTGACCCAAGTATTATTAATGGAAAAAATATCCGGACCGCGATCTTCCGCAAAAGCATTTAATAATTCCGATTCATATTCGTTGTAACGGAATTTACGATAGTTAACGGTAATAAACGGATGAAGCGCTTTATAAGCGGTAATCATCGGAGCCAAATCTTCCGTGTTATCCCACACGCCCCAAATTGTAAGAGTCACCGGCTTCATCGCATTTTGCACCTGCTGGGCGCTTTGTTTGCAACCAAAACCGGAAGTCAAAATAAAGGTAAAAAGCAAAGAAAGAGTTATGATTTTTTTATTCATATTAGTAAAAATAAGCTAACTCCATTATAACAAAAAAATCAAGGCTAGACAATCAAAAAGAGCCCCAATTCAATTGGGGCTCTTTGAGAATCTAAACTCAAATTTATTAACTGGTTTTGACGTCATCCAACTTGACGCTGAGCAACTGGGAAATACCGTCGGCCTGCATGGTAACGCCATATAAAACGCTGGCTTTACGCATGGAAGCGCGATTATGAGTGATAACGATAAACTGGGTTTTATTGGATAAATCATCTAGAATCTTGGCCAAACGCTCAGAATTAGCCTCATCCAAGGCCGCATCCACCTCGTCTAAAACCACAAAAGGAGAGGGATTGGCACTGATAATGGCGCTGATCAAAGCAATGGCTGTCAAAGCTCTTTCACCGCCGGACAACATAGAAACCGATTTAATCTTTTTGCCCGGAGGAGTCGCTTCAATTTCAATTCCAGCCAAACCGGTGGCATTATGTTTTTTCAAAAACTTAATCTTGTTAGCATTATTATAATCAATCTGTTTTTGGTTCAAAATCAAAGCCTTCTCGTCATCTTCGCCGGATTCGGTTTCCGATTTTTTGTCATCCTTAGCCTCTTCATCGGTCGCCATCACTTTGACAATCCGAGCCGAACCGCCGTTAAATAAGATTTTGAAATACTCCGTGAACTTTTCTGAAATAATTTTAAATTCGGCATCAAATCTCTCTTTGATAGTTATATCTAATTCGTAAATAATTTTCTCCAACGACTTAATGGCATTATTCAAATCATTAGTTTGAGTGAAGAGAAAGTCATAACGTTCCTTGGTGGTGGCGTATTCTTGGGCAATTTCCGGGTCAATACCGCCAATCAAATCCAATTGATGCTTCAGGCGAGCTATTTCTTCTTCCGCCTTGGATAAATCCAAATTGCTCTCCGGCCGTTTATTCCTGATTTCCAATAAATCTAAGTCGTTAGCTCGGATACTATTTTCTAAATCCTCCAATTTAGTTTCTTGCCGAGCGGCACTGACCTTCAAATCATTCAATTCATTGCCCAGTCCGTTAATTTCATACTGCAAGCTTTGAACATTTTTTTGCAAATTCAAAAGATGGTCCCGCTTGGTCTGTTGTTCGGCGTTAAATTGGTCGATCTTTTCTCGCAAAGAAGCAATCTCGGTCTGCAACAATTCCAAACGACCGGAAACGGTTGCCTTGGCCTTCTCCACATTAGCCTGATTGATCTCCGCCAATTCATTACCGGTCTGATTTTTTTGCAAGGCTGACTCCAAATCTTCCAATCGAGTTTCATGTTTGGCAAAATTAATTCTAATATCATTCAAGCGGTTGTTAACGTCGTTAACTTGATTTTGCAAATGCTGTAATTCTTTCTGGTGAGCGAAAAGATTTTCTCGATTGGATTCAAATTCACCGCTTAAAGCTTCCATTTCGGCTCGAGCTGTTTTAATTTGGTCATTAAAAGCGCCAACCTTTTTTTCCAGTTCAATTTTTTGCGCTTCGACTTCTTTAGTATCCACACTGGCTTGGCTCTGAGACAGTTTTTGCGTGATGCCCGCCAATTCTTTTTCCGCCTGGCGGGTTTTATCGGTTAGCAAGCGCGACAATTGTTCTTTGGCGGAAATCTCTAGATTCAAATCATTAACGAGCTTATTTAAATCTTCCTTTTTTTGCACCAATGATTCCAGTTCGGTCTGAACTCGACTGAGCTCCGACTGTCCTTTAGAGCCGGAGGAGAGCTCTAAAATGGCCCGAATATCCTGCCGAATTTCAGTCAGAGCGGCTTTAATCTTGGCCAAATCGGATTCCTTTTCGGCCAGTTCCAATTTATCTAAAGATAATTTTAATTGTTCATTAATCTTACCGATCTCACCGTCACCAATCTCCAAACTGATACCACGTAAACTTTTATTGGTTTCAATAATCTGAGCTGACAAAGCCTCGCGCTCGGAAGTAAGCTGGGCTAATTTATTTTTATTGACAGTCACAAAATTCTGAATCTCAACCAATTCTTCGGAGTCAGTAACAATCTCCTTGGTTAAATCCTGTTTTTTGTTATTCAAAAATGATAGATCAAATTGACCGGACGATTCCAGTTTCATTTCCAGCCAGGCATTTAATTTTGACAAGTCCTTTTCGGCACTGTCTCGGGTTGATTGCAGTTCGGCCAAAGATTTTCTTTTAGCTTCCAAGCCGACCGAGATATTATTTTGATTTTTAGTCGATTCAATCTCGGTTTGAAGAATATTAATTCGCTCCATCAAATCAGCCTTATTTTTCTCTAGCTCTCGCGGATTACTGTTTTCCGGCATCGCCGCTTTCAGGTTCAACCAATTATCCAAACGACTGAACTGTCGGGCCAAAGTTTCCGACTCATCTCTTTTATTGGAAAGGGATTGATGCAGACCATTAAAGTCATCACCGATATTCGGTTGATTTTCCATTTGGCTCAACTCGGAATTGAGAGAAACCAGCTTATCTTCTTTGGCAATTTTATTCTTTTCCAATTCCAAATAACTGGCATTGAGTTCGTTCAAACGATCATTCAATTCGTGCCAATTATGACCGTAATAATTATTCCGCCAAGAGGTTAAAGCTGTTTCAATTTCCTCCCGTCGTTTCAATTTATCTACCTGGCGAGTCAAACTTCTGAGACGAGGTTCAATTTCATTCAACAATATTTCCACTTGATTCAAATTCTCATAACTGCCCTGCAATTTATTGAGCGCCATGTCACGCTTAATCTGATATTGCTTGACGCCGGTCGCTTCATCAAAAAAGTCTTTCCGCTCCGACAAACTGGTATTCAAAAATCCCTCCACCATGCCCTGGCCGATAACGCTATAGGTCTTCTGGCCGAAATTGGCCTTGGCCAAAAACATTTGGATGTCAGCCAGTCTGGCGCGAGAATTATTAATCAAGTATTCGCTTTCACCGTCCCGGAAAATCCGGCGGGTAATCACAATTTCTTCCTTGGCCAAAAGAGTATCAATCTGATTTTCGACTTCCGGCTCTTCGCCTTCTACCACCGGTTTTTTCTTTTTGACACCATCGGTATTATTCAAAAACAAAGAAACTTCGGCCATACCCAAACGACTCTTCTGGTCCGAACCGGAGAAGATAACATCATCGCTCTTTTTCCCGCGCAAAGTTTTAATGCTCTGTTCGCCCAAAGCCCAGCGGACCGCATCGGCCGTATTAGACTTGCCGGAACCGTTAGGTCCGACAATGGCGGTTAATCCCCGGCGATTACCTTCAATAATACCAGGAAAAACCAATGAATTCTTATTGGCGAAAGATTTAAAACCGTGGATTTCCAATTTTTCTAAATACATAGACTGACAAAGTAAAGAGCCCTAATCGGGGGCCATTTGGCTTTTTATTTTATTCGGTAATTGTGTTATAGTTATAATATAATTTATTTTTTTAAAAAAGTAAATCACTTATGATTATATCTCTCAGCGGATCACTGGGATCGGGCAAGTCCACTCTCGCTCAAGAGTTGGCCACTAGGCTCGGTTGGCCCCGATATTACATGGGGGGATTGAGACGTGAGGCCGCCGCCAAACGCGGATTAACTTTGGCGGAATATAATAAGTTGGGAGAAACCGATCCTCAAACTGACATGGAAGTTGATGAATATCAGAAGAAACTGGGTCAAACTCAAGATAATTTTATCATTGAAGGCCGGACCTCCTGGTACTTCATTCCCCATTCTCTCAAAATCTATTTGGACACCGATGAAGAAGTGGCAGCTAAAAGAATTTGGAAAGATATTGAAGAAAAAGGCGAAAGACGAAATGAGGATAAAGATATGCATAATTGGCAGGATGTTCTGGCCAGCATGCGTCACCGACTCCAAAGCGATCATAATCGCTATCATCAATATTATAATATTGACGTCTATGATAAAAACAATTATGATTATTGCCTAGACACCACTAATCTGACGCCAAGCGAAGCCCTGGAAAAGATTTATAATTTCGTCAAATCTCATATTGACAAGAGCTAATTTTACTTATAATATAAGGAAAGTTAACTAAGATAATAATATATTAAGCCCCAAGCGCCATTTTATCGGCGTTTTGGCGTTTTATCCCAAATAATATGACCGAGACCAACAAAGATAAATTTGCCGATTTGAAACCGGGCATGACCGTCCGCGTTCACCAAAAGATCAAGGAATTGAACACTAAGGGTGAAGAAAAAGAGAGAATTCAATATTTTGAAGGCATAATTATCGCCCGCAAACACGGCAAGGAGAAAGCCGCTACAATCACTGTTAGAAAATCTTCTGACGGTATCGGCGTGGAAAAGATTTTTCCCATCAACCTGCCGACTATTACCAAAATTGAAGTTAAGAAGGTGGCCGAAGTGAAGCGAGCTAAATTAAATTTCTTGAAAGATAATAAATACAAGAAAAAGTTAAAAGAAAAAACCGTTAAAGCCGTTAAATAATATTCCGGGCGAGTGGCGAAATTGGTAGACGCACAAGCTTGAGGGGCTTGCAGCTTCACGGCTGTGGAGGTTCAAATCCTCTCTCGCCCACAAGCATTAGGGGCACATAGCTCAGCTGGTTAGAGCACTTCGTTTACACCGAAGGGGTCCAGGGTTCGAATCCTTGTGTGCCCACAAGATACAGAGGACAGGCTTAGGCCTGTTTTTTGTTTATTTATGGGCATTTTTGCTGATTCAGAGATTCCAACTCTCGACATAGCCAATGCTTTTTCTGGGATTGTGGCCATATTGTGGCCAAAATTTATATCCAGCTCTTTTTTGGGCTCTAAAGTTTTAATTGCCTCCCTCAAAGTTATTGGCTCTAAGTGGGCATATCTTTGTACCATCTTTAAATCTGAGTGGCCCATCAGCTCCTGAATGGTTTTTAGAGAAACTCCGTTTGTTGCTAATTGGGAGGCGAAAGAATGGCGTAGGGCATGCCAACTAATTCTTTTTATACCAGCCTTAGAACATAAATTATTAAGACGGTTTCGGCAAATAAATCTGCTAAAATAATTACCGATATCATCGGGAAATATGAGACCGTTATTTTTTCGACGAGCTGATAATTTTTCAAAAATATCGCAGGCCAAATAAACGGTTCGAAACTTATTATTCTTGGGGGACCCGACTATGCCATTAACGATGTTGCGTCTAACAGTTACCGTCCCGTCATGGAAGTTAATATCAGCCCATTCTAGGGCCGCCAATTCTCCGATTCTAACTCCAGTTCGAAGAGAGAATAAAAGCATTTCATAGAATATGCCACCGTCATTAGCGGCTACCAATAATTGAGTATATTCTTCTTCGTTTAAATATTTAACTTCTTGAGGCGCCACTTTTAATGGTTTTATCCTAGGGACCTTATCGATAATCTCCCACTCCTGAGCGGTTCTGAGACATTTTCCTAATATCCCTAATAAGTTATTAATTGACTTATTACATAGTCCGCTAGATTGTTTTTTAGCCTTAAATTCTTCAATCTGGAGAGCCGAAATTTGACTCAAGACCATCCTCCCAAAATATGGGGCAAGATGCTTATTAAGCATGCATTTCTTTTGAACTTGCTCTGAGGGCTTATTGTTGGTTAACACATAAGTCCTATACCACTTATCTGAAAATTCTTGAAAGGAAGGAACTTTATCTTTTGGTTTTTCTTCTGCTGCGATAGACTCTCCCCTAGCTAACTTTTGTCTTATAAGCGCCTCATAAGCTTTGGCTCCAGCATAACTATTATCAGGACAAGGTTTTCTGTACCTTATCCTATTGCACCTAAATCCGACCCAGTATTTATTTCCGCGTTTAAATACACTCATAGCTTTATTATTTGATTGGTTCAATTAAGGACTGTTCAACATATTCATTAATATCGCTCTTTCTGAATCTCAAAGATCCACCTATCTTGCAGAAGGCGATCTTCCTACCTTCAATCAAACGATAGATCGAAGATTTAGAGATTTTTAAAAAGTCTGATAATTCATCTGGGGTTATTAAGTTGTCCGTAATTAAACTGGGCATTTAGTTTTTAAGGTGCGATACAGGGTGTAGCCGGTGGCTACATGGACTACATCACACATTATCATATTAGGCCTAATAGGGCTATTATTTTTTGAAGTTGGTCTCAGGGTGCCTATTTATACAACTTTCTCTGTGGATCGGGCTTTTACCCATCCTGTAGGGGTAAAATAGGCAACTTGGGTGGCAACAAAGCTTGACCTCTCTGGCATTTTCTCGACAATTCAAACAATATTTTCTAATCTTTTTAATCCTCGATCCCCTAATTGTTTTTTTGCCCATTCTAAAATGGTAGGTTTCACAATTAACGCAAGGGCAGAGTCTCACTTCCTTAGTTGAGAAATTTGCGCACCAAAGGCAATTTTTTCTAATCGATTGGAGAGGAAATAGTAGGGGCATATATTTTTTTGTTAAATTTTTTTATCATTGCTAAAAATAATAAATTGTAACTTTTACCAGTTGCCCTTTTGAGGTCTCGAATAGCATCGATAGTAGGGTCGTTTAACCTGAATGAAAATGTTTTATAATGTTTTGTTCTGTTCATATTGTGTTTCTATAGTAATTCAAGGCGCCAACCGCCCAAGCCGTTTCTCCCCCTAAGCAGTTCTCATGTTGCTAAGGATGTCATCTTGTCTTAGAAAATAAGTATTTTCTAGAAAAATTGTTATCTAATGGTAGTAAGAACTAAGTATCTGCTTGAGGTGTAAGTGTCCGTATTGGCTGCCTTGCCGCTACAAGTTATTTTTGTCGCTATAGCTATCCAGGCAGAGGATTTGGCTACGACATCATTATTATATATTGGAGCCCATTGTCTTGTAATTTCTTGGTCAAAAATAATTTTATCTAATATAAAACAAAAAAAGATAACCTAGAATGGTTATCCCCAAGACAAAAGATGTTTAAAAAATTATATTTCAGGATTATTCAGTTTTATTCCTCTTCCTCTTATTTTTTCTATAAGCTCCTGGCCCATAATATTGTTGTTAGTGATTACTTTATTATTTATTGTGGCATATCGAAAAAATCCTTGGGATAAAGCATTCAAGATTTGTTTTTTTGTATCTTTACTTTCATCAAGATCCAACTTTTTTGCTATATCTTCATAAGAGATAAAATTATCTTGGTCGCGATAATTATATATAGTATCAAAAACTTTAAAATAGAAAGAATCTTTAGGAATTTTTAGAGGACTTCCTCTAAATAAATAATCCCCGTCAGATTTTTTTTCAATAACATGATAAATTTTACCCTTCTCTGGATAGGACAATAAAAACCTTTCTTTCCCGTCAGCCTGAATCCAATCGGAAATATTTATACTTTCATCCTTATATTTAATAAATTTTTCTTTGCTCCTTAAAATAATTCCATTTGGGGCTCTCGTTGCTATTTTTTTTCTCACCAAATCATCAATTAAAATTGGTAATAGTTTTTCTTGCCTCGCCCGTATGCCCAAATTTTTTTCTTGACACACGTCTTTTAAGTCAATGGACTGATTATCAAAAAATAGGCTCTGATTAATTTTGAGGCAGAGTTCTTTAATGTCGCGCCATTTATCTCTGTGCAGTCTATGAATATTTCCAGATTTAATTTTGGAAACCTCGGTCTTAACTTGTTCGATGGTTATTAGAGACATATAATCAATTATAACACAAAAAACATATAAATTGCGCTAATTTTATACATAGCTTTATTTACAACTTTTCAATCTTATAACTGCATTTTCTACATATCCAGTATCTTTTAGAAGTCACCCCCATGATTATGCCGACAAAAATAAATACTAAGCCCAGGGGCCAAAACCAAAACAGAACTAAGAAGCCCAAAACCAAAGAGATGCAGGCCGGCGTCGTATTTGTGGCCACTCTTCTTCTGGCCATCTCCCCGCCGCATTTATCACAGGACAATGTTTTAATTTTACCGCTCTCCGACACATTAGTTATTAGACTTGATGAGCAATGCTTGCACTTAACTGCATCCGCGAGAATCTCTTCTGCACAAAATGGACATTTTTTTGTTGATTGATTATTTATTACATCTTGATCCATATTTTTATTTAGTTAAAAAATAAACTTTTAAATTACCATTTATTAGATTGGCTGAGCGGAGATCCTCATAGGTCAATTGGCAGATAATATTACCATTGGTATTATTAATCATACATTCGCGCCATGAACCCTCCTGGGTGGCGGCCGGCAAAGTTTGAACTATTGTCGTGGTTTGTCCAGGTTGGATTTGATTAATTTTATTATTCAATTCAGCGATTTGTTTTTCTAATGCTGTAATTCTGGAATTAGTTTTATTGTCAATTAGCTTTTCAACGATATCCTTGTCCGGATAGTAATTAAACAATTCTGGGCTTTCTTTCCAGCCATATTTTTTGGCCCAGGCTTCCAGTTTGTTGTTGTGGGTTGGATCTCCGGGAAATGCCTTTTGGAGATCTGGCCTTTTATTCCATAAATCCGCTAAAGAGTTATCAAAATAGAACGCCGAGACACTCGTTGCCAGTCCCAAAAAAATGATGACTGCGATGATAATTTTTTTCATATAGTTGTAAATTATCCGGCGGGTGCTTCTTGCGCACAAAAAAAGTCCCCCGTCGGCGGCCGCTCTTTCGAGCAACCCAACGCCCTTTCAGGCATTGACCATGATAACAGTACCGATCAGGAGACCGTCTTTGTTATCATGGATTTGCGACCATGCCCAAAAATTATGGGTTTAGGTCGATTTAATTGTAGTTAAATTATACGGCTATTTTGGATAAACATCAAGTTTTAAGATTTTTTCTGGCTTCTTCCGTATCTCTTTCTCTTTTCAATGCTTCTAATACTTTGGCGACATTGAACTTTCTTTCTGAATTGTTTTCATTATTAAATACTCCCATATCAAATTGCATATTTAGCAATTTATCATAATTTTTGACCATAACGTCTAATGCTCTAATTTTTGTTATGTCGCTTCTACTGCTATTTTCAATTTCTCTTAGTTTTTCATTAATATTCTTAACAAAATCCTCAAATTCGGCTATGACGTTATTTACCGCTGAACGTTCAAAGCGACAATATCGCTCCCTCCGAATTTTATGTAGCAGTTTAGTAATATAATTTCTAGAAATATTCACTCCATTCTTTTTTAAGGCGCCCTCAATTTGCCTGCCCGATACGCCCGGGTTTAAAACTATAATTTTTCTTATTTTCGCGATTAACTCTTTTTCATAATCTTTGTTATAGGCTGGCATATATTTGGCTCTCTATGGCTTCTTTTTAAAAACCACAAACGATAAATGTTTGCGGTTTTTTACCTTAATTTTATACAAATATTTTTATTTAGAGTGCCATAGTTTCTTAATAAAACCCGTTTCCAGTAATCTTATGGACATTGCTTGTTCGCTCACCTCATAACGTTTCGCCAATGCCGGTATGTCATATTCATGCGAGTGGCTTTCAATATCATTTTTTAAAAAATCGAAGGGCATTAACAACTCAGCCGCAAATTTATTTGCTTGTTGTTCTTTGTCTGTAGGAACATCAAATGTGTCGTCAACTATTTTTGTGCTATCATGGCCAAGCAGAAAGTGCCCAAGCTCGTGAGCTATGGAGAAGCGTTGTCTAACTAAAACATGATTACTATTAACCCCAATGACGTTTAGATCGCTTTGTTGGATTATTGTTCCTGAAATACTATTGGGAAATTTAGAATAGGGAACTACTTTAAGAGAAAAAAGCTCAGCAACCTTTTCTATGGGCACGGGAGGGGCTTGAATGTTTAACTTATTTAAAATTTGTCTAACTTGATCGCGCATATTGGTTATTTTTGTTTTTTTGCGAAATTAATAAAATCACTCCACATGTCTTCGTCTAATATTTCTTGACCATTATTAACTCTTGAGGCACGAAAATGATTATTGCAAAAATCAGGAGAGATTAGGAAGGAATCCATTGGAACATTAAACAAATTGGCTATTTTCTTTAAATCGTCAGGATTAATTGATCTATTTCCGCTCTCAACATAAGAAATATGTGCTTCCGAACAGCCCAAAAACTCCCCTAATTTTTTTTGGGTTATCTTATTTATTTCTCTTAATTCTTTAATTTTTTTTCCAACGGAGTTACTTAAAATCATATTGTGGATAACTTTAATTATATTATATAGGTTATCTGTTAATAAGTCAAATTTGCTTAATATAAGCCAAAAATACTTAATATTATAATTTGAACATAACATACTTGCGTAAGTTTTCGGGTTATGGTATCATAAACAAAGTCAAACAAAAACAGCGGGTTGCGCTGTGCTTGTTTGAAAACTGACACAAATTTTGTATTTATTTGTTCAGTGTCTGGCAGTGACCTTAGATCACCTTGTCGTTGGTTGTCAGGTAATCATAAATGTCGATGAGATCTTTGTCAAGGCTTTCGGATCTTGCTATCGATGATATTATAATTATATCACAAAGCGGAAAGATCGTCTAATTCATAAAATACAGTCTAATATTTTATTTATGTCGGTAAAAATTACCTGCGTAAACAAAGATAGCGGCGATCACTACGATCCATATTTAGCCATAACCAATCTCGGTTGGGTAAACGAGCAATCAGGAGAAAAAGGTAAAAGCACCCTTTCGGGAATGGTAAAATGGATTGAAGGCGGAGGAGTTGCTTATACCAAAGACGCCTACAACAAAGTTGCTTACTTAGTTGTTCGTACTTCTCGGTATGGCAACAAATATGTCAGAACGGTCGCTGATGGTAGGGATACAAACAACCTTCTTGAGTTGTCAGAGTGCCCGCTATAAGTCTTTGTTGGATAGGGTGGACTATTCATTGGTCCACCCTATCCCCATAAAATTAATTATATATGCCAAAAACTAGACCGGCATCAAGGAGTTCAATAACTGGACGTTTTGTGACTCCTCAATATGCCAAAAAACATAAGTCAACAACAGAAAATGAAAGAATTAGAGTTGCGAAAAAATAAAGTGGTAGCACTGGATGGGTTTTAAAGTCATAAAGCCGTTCTGTCAAGCCACCCCAATGTAATAAAAATTATGAGCAATTTTGTTGTCACAATAATCGGCGGAGTGGTTGTGGCCGCCCTAGTGTCTTGGTTGGGCATAGGAAAGAACAAAGCCCAGGTGGTCATTGTTAATGGCTCTAAGGTTAAAAAGTCCGGTAAGTGGATTATAATAATTTCCTCGGTGATTATTATTTGGGGGTTCTTATTGTTAGGGAATAACTCAGATCCTACGGCTGAAATTAATCTTATTAATCGCCAAACTGTTTATGGATTTTCACTTATACTCTGGGGAGGAGTTTTATTTATTGTTGGAAAAATTATTGTTTGGTTTCAAAAACCATAAATATTAATATAGCTTATTTTGCATAAGTTTTACATAAAAAGAAAGCCACTAATTTTTAATATAAATTAAATATGAACATATTATATATATTGCTTGGCTGGTTTCTTGGGATTCTAAGCCCGGGCATAACCACAAAAATTTCAAATCATTATAAAAAAGCTGCCCTACAGCGAACAATAATCAGTGAGATGAAGGATATAAAAATAAGACTGGCAGGCATTCCAATGACTATCCATCCGGCATACGGAACCTTGGATATGAGCCTATTTAAATGGGTGCAAGAACAAACACAAAATTTTACTGATTTTATATCAGACGATAATGATGCAGCGAAACTTGAAGCGGCAGATTTAGAAAATGATGATAAAATTGCGAAAGTGATAGAAGCCTGGAACTATAAGAAAAAAAGCGACAATCCATCTTTCCATTTTAAAAAAATGGACACAAGTATTGCGGACTCCAATTTAATTAATATTGAAATATTAGATAATAATTTCATAAAAAAACTACTGGAAATAAAATTTCAAATCAGGGCATTCAACGAAGAAGTCCAGAGTGTTAATGAATATTCAATAATGACATTTGATTCTAACATGTCGGGGGCCAATCACCAGATCATACAGCGAGAGATAAAACAAAAAAATTACTTCATCTCGAAAAAAGCAATTTATATCGTAGAGAAAATAAACAGCCTAGTGGAATTTAAAAAATCGCGGTCGTAATAAAATTGACTGCCTTAAATTTTGTGCAAAATAAAGGTTTAATTTTGCTTGATTATTATGACTTCTTTCGTGCCCCTCCCCATATCGCCATGGTCACACTGTGGCCATATTGTGTCCAAGAGGCAATGAAAATTATATAAAGTAAGCTAAACTTGATAATGATTGAGAGACGTCAATTTCTTTTATTCCGGCCGAATATTGAGATTATCCGCAAATATTACAAATTTCTAGAATATCTAATTTCTGGTTCGAATCCTTGTGTGCCCACCCCAAACAAAAAAACAGGTTCAAACCTGTTTTTTTGTTTTTCTAAAAATTCATTTCTATAGATCTAAATTATTTCCGCCGTCATCCATCAAAACATTGCCACCATCATCACTATCTTCTTCAACGGCGGTGGTAGTAGCCGTATTATTTAATTTGTAACAAGCTCTTACTTCCTCTCTGTAAATTTTCCAAGCTCCATCACGAGCTTTTTTGGAGACCGATCGACTATCCTTAACTGTTTTGTTAAAATTTTCTTTACAAACTTTAAAAGATTTAATGGCCGTCTTATTATCCGTCAAATCCAAGGCCGTTTTTTGACAAAGACCTCGGGCGTCAATGGCCACGACTAATTCACCACTAGCCGTAGTAACGCTACTTTTTACCGCACTATCCTTTTTATCAATAGTTGTTTTCAAACAAGTAGCCACCTCCGAAGTCACCGCTGTCACGCCAAAATGCTCTGTAATCTGCTTTTTATAACCCCAGAGAGCGGAGCCAATTTGTTTAATTTTTTCAAACAAAGACATGTCCCAAGGACCGGAAATTTTTTCTAATTTTTTAGCTTCAGCCCCATTTTCTGATTTTTGAATTTTGATACCATACAAACTGTTACCCTCTCTTTTCATAACTTTAAAGTTCTTAATCTGCTCCGGGGAAAGAATTTTTTCCAAAACTTGATCCGAAGTTGTAGCGGCGGCCGAAGTTAAAAAAGGCACAAAAAATGTTAGCGCCAGCAAGCAAACCAAAATTTTTTTCATAGTTTTTTTATTAGTTTATAATTTTATTTTTTCTCCAATTCACTTATTTTCTTTTTCAGCTCTATCATTTTGGCTTCACGTCCCATCATAAAACCATTGAGCTTCTCAATTTCAGCCAGTTTCAATCGCAATTCATCCTTGGATTCTTTAATCTCCTTGGTTTGATTTTTAACCTTGACGTCAACCTCGGATTCGGACTGCTTAACCGCCAGCGCCATGGCGTTAAAGGCCTGTGCCAGATCTCCAATCTCGTCTTGCGAATCTGAGATTACCTTATAATCAAAATCACCTTGAGCGATTTTTTCCACCCCTAATTTTAAATTACTGATCGGCCGGGTTATTTTTTTGGCAATTAGGAATCCAATTAATATAAAAAGTAGGACGGTACCGATAAAAATAGAGAGAAAAATAATTATCATATTTAATTCAAAAGAGAAAACTTCAGATCTGTCGGCCTTGGTAACCAAGCACCAGCCAGTTTCGGGAATATAGGCATGAGTCGCGACGACATTGACATCGCGATAATCTTTGGCCGAGACCACATGGTCAAAAATATCATGCATGCCGCTATAGCCATTTTTTTAATATACTCTATTTCTTCGGGGTTAAAACAATCAGCAACGTTTTGGGTCTCAACTTTTTGCGTTAAGATAACGTCATCGCCCAAAAAATTAGACGGAGTGATAAAAAATTTGTCTTTATTAACTAAAAAATTTTCTTCGCTAGATCCCAGACCATTTTCACTCTTTACTATTGAGAAAAAATTATCCGGTTTATATCTTAAAACTGAAACGCCCAGAAGGGATCCGTCATTATCCTTAATCGGAGCCGAAACTGTATAGGACATCTCGACCATTGTTTGAGAAAAATAAATATCTTTAATGAAAACATCATTTTTAGCCGAAACAAAATAATCATCTCCAGACTTATCTTTTCCTTCTTGTGCTTTATCGGAAGATGCCACTATTTTTCCATTGGCGTCGATAATGAATATTTCCGCAATATTAGGATCGGCCTCGATAGTTCTGATAAAACGTTTATCTATTTTGTTTTTTACTACCGGATACTGACTGCTGACCGTCGGTTCTTTCAAAAAATCCAAATAAACGGACGCGGCCGCCAAAATAACAGCCGTCTTTTTCTGATCTTGGATAAATGTTCTGACATGTTCCGCCCGGGCTCGATTACTGGAATTTAAATAAGCGTGAATATCTTTTTTAATTAAACCGGAGGCATAAAAACCGATAGCCGATTCAACAATCGAAAAGATTAAAACAAAGGCCACTATGAAGCTAAGGCTTATTTTATTTTTGATTTTCATATGATGTTATTACAATTAATATTATAGCACATTGTCCCCGAGGAGCCACTTCTCCAGCGAACTGTTGACAAAACTATAACTTTATGCTAATTTGGCTTTGAGACAATTTCAGTCTAAACCGTCCCTTAAAAACTTGAGCAGTATGAAAAAGATAAAAATTATCCTTCTTTTTTGTCTGATAAGTCCCTTGGGCTCATATTGCCAAACATTATGGGCAATATCAGACTATCGGTGCACAAATGGCGTCAGATTCAGAAATCTGATTGACTCCACGAGTACCGTCCGCGACCCCTACGGTCAACCGATGTATTATTTTTATGACAACGGGGGAGATAAAATAATCACTACCAGTCATGAGTATTTCCGCAAATTATTTTTAGGTTACAGGACCTTGCAATCCTTTCTTGATTCTTGCCAAAAAAATGGCATTCGTCTCGATCCTTACAACATCGTAATGGAACTGGACGAAAAAATGTTGGAACCGGGAAACGTCGATGCCAAATTATTTGCTCCCAGCCCCGATCGAGATTCCATTACTCGCTATCCTTACGATGAACGGATGTTTCTCTGCCGGGACAGTCTCCTCTTGTACGAAAGATATCCGGCCGGAAACGAACCGGGAGAAACCCTGATTAATATCAGGCATCTCAAAGATGAGTACGTTGTCGAATTCGCCCAGAGACTGGGCTTCAAAGATGTTCTACCGGTAGGAGTGGCAGTTTACCAAATCAAAAGTGACACCATCGTTCTCCCCAATTATTTTTACCATCTGTACTTCAAAAAACCAGGCCTGATAATTCGCTACAAAGAACCCTGCATGTTTAAAAAAGTGGTTGATTTTGAAAAATCAACCATTAACATGGACGGCAAACGCGGCCAGTATGTGTATTATGACGAACTGGGATTCCCTCGGGTCATATCACATCTGACTTATCAAATGTATAAAAACAAAGGCGTGCGCGAATTAAAAGAAGTTTACAAAGAATGGAAAGAAACACACTAAAAACCCGAATTTAATCGGGTTTTTTTATTATTTAAAAAGAGTGCCGTTGTTTGGCACTCTTTTAACTTTAACATCTAACCTTAATCGATTACTCGAGACTAACCACTTTTTGAGCTCGCATCGCCCCCATCAATCTCTCCCACTCCACCTTTGGTTTCCAAACGATATTCTCCTGCTCAATTAACTTGGCAACCATTGGATTGTCCTGTTTAAATTGTTCGGTTGGAATAAATAGGGCCGATAAAACCGGCAGGCCCTCCCATTCGGTTTTGCCTGAGCGATTAAAGGCGCAGACGATAGCAATTAACTTTCCTCCCTTGCTTTCAATCAAGTCTTTCAACTTTTGAGTGGTGGAAAAATTGTTGCAAACATCCTCGGCAATGATAATGTTATCGCCGGCATTAATTTCATGGCGGTCAATTATCAGCTCGCTTTTTTCCTTTTCCCTTTTTTCTGGGTTGGCTAAGGCGACTACCTTCTTTTCGGCAAAGATAGTCCGGCACTGCAAATAGTTACTGATGTCTCCGGCGATAAGAATACTGCCCATCGGGGCTCCGATAACGGCCGTGCAGGACAAACCGACTCTTTTAATTTCGTCGGCGATCAAATTGGCGAAGTGACGGCGAACGGTCGGTTCGGCTTCGGCCCGAGCAAAGTTAAAATACTCAAAGCCGACGTAGTTCTTGAAACCGGGGTTGTCGTAATAATCCCCGGCGTAAGCGACCAATGGTCCCAAGAAATTGCCACCTTCATCCTGCGGACTTTTGTAATAGCCACCACAGAGCTTGAGAGTTTCAAGCGGACTGCCCGGAACGATAAATCGTTTTTTAGCCGCAAAAATTTCCAGTCTAGTCATCATCCGGCTTTGGGTCGGGCTAATGTCAGCTTCCGGATTGCCTTTGGTCATTTGAGCGCCCATCACAACGTAAGTAGCGCCCATATCCAAGGCTTGCCTAACACCGGTAACCCGCTTTTGATGCTCATCTTTTTTCTTCATCCATTCATCCCGAATCCCCGGGACAATAAAGCCGTAATGATCGGGTAAATTTCTTTTCAAGAACTGTAATTCGTGCGGTGAACAAACTACCAGATCAAATGGTTCCGGTTTATCCCAGCCTTCAATGGTGCTGATCTTCTGCTGATAAATTTTGCGTGTGTTAATCAGGTCGTTGTAGATTTTAACGTCCGGATTCTGTCCAAAACGAGAGGCGCATTCGTCAGCGCCAATGTCTGTCAGCATACTAATCATCGCCAATTTAGTTTGAGGCAATAGTTTTCTTAACTTGATAATGCCTTCCACGCTACAATTAGAACAAACCGTTAGAATATCCGGCGGCGAAGCCAAATATTTTTTCAAGGTATTTTCCAACGTAGCTGAAACATCATAAATTTTCAGATCTAAGAAAATACCAATCGGCAGTTTGCGCTCGGCTAAAATCAGTGAAGCGGCCAAAACTGTCGCCGGACCGCCGGCATCGGGATTATGCGCTCCATCATTAATTTTAATGTAGGCGATTAACTCCGCCATGTCGGGAGAATCTAATGTTTTGTTCAAAGCTGCCAATAAGGCGGCGGAACTAGGATGGCCGTCAAACGGCAAAATAACTACTCTGTTGTTCATGATTAAAAGATTTAGGTGAATATTCAGTGACTATTAACTTCATTGTTAAATAACAAATAGTTAAATTAATTTACTTTAAAGA
>Ga0172381_10002585_pt1 | contig 19859 bp, 18 predicted proteins | sample Leawel6488metaG_FD_119754 | JGI IMG/M metagenome (GOLD analysis project Ga0172381, IMG submission 119754) | Leachate microbial communities from a municipal landfill in Southern Ontario, Canada - Leachate well 64-88 metaG | ecosystem: Engineered > Solid waste > Landfill > Unclassified | place...
CTTCATGCGCCGGAAAAGAACCGTCAAATTCAAAATTAAGTGGCAATAAGACTAGTGGTAATTTTTTAAATAATTCAAAAATATATTGTGCTCCCATGCCATTAGCAGTATCAACCACTACTTTTAAAGGTTTAATATTTTTTAGATTTATATAATTTTCATCATGAGCCAATTGTTTTTCAACTATATTACTGCTAGTTGTTAATGCCCCCGGTTTAGTGTTTGGTACTAATTCATGATTTAGTATTTTTTCTTTCATCCAAAGAATCCCTGTTTCATCACTAACCGGAACCGCCTTAGCTCTAACCAATTTAAAACCATTCCATTCTTTGGGATTATGAGAAGCGGAAACCATAATACCGCCATTAAGTTCGTTACCGGCTACGGCAAAATAAAAAGCGGGTGTGGAAACCATACCAAAATCAATAACATCAGCTCCGGCAGCGATTAGCCCGGCAATTAATTTTTCTTTTAGAATTGGTGATGATAAACGCATATCGCTGCCCACCGCTAATTTTAGCGGCGCTGAAGGATTATAGTCGGCATCTTGGCGGCGCAAAGCAACATAAGCTAAAGCGACTTGATAGGCCGTTTCTTCATCTAAATCAGTACCATAGATACCTCTAATGTCGTAAGCTTTGAAAATTTCGGGATTAGTCATATAAGTTATTTTTAATAGTTAACATAAAGCCACCTAGACCATAAGTAATAAAAATTAAATAAGTCACTAAACTAAAATAAGGTATAGCTGTTAAAATAACAAAAACACCTAAGCCGATAATAAGCATCAAAAAAATATTAGTTGATTTTTTGTATATAACTTTCAGTAATAAGCGACCAATCGTAAAAGCGGCAAAAATTATCGCCAAAATTAATAAAACTAAATATATTGCTAGCAATATTAAAGCTAGAGGAATGCCAACGATAGTTAGAATTAAAAATAAACTGATAAATGGTGTAAGAAATAAAACAGCCAAACCGATTAAAGCCGATTGCCAATTTTTCTTTTCTAAATTATCCGCCACTAATGGGGCTATTTTTTTCTTTAAACTGATTAAAATTAAACCGATAAGTAATAAAGATGATAGTTCATAAAATAAGCCATATAAAATATTTAGCGGTTTATTTTGATCGTTTTTTATTTCCTGGCGGACGACAGGGCCGGTAATTGATGATGGGCTTTCAAGCCGAACCTCTTTTCTGGCGGAATAAGTTAAATTACCGCCGACAACGGCGTCTTTAGTAATTAATAAACCGCCCTGATTAGCATCGGCTTTAGTATCATCAATTCGAAGGTTAATATTTTTGCCAATTTTTCCGGATACAATTGCACTGGTCATATAACCATGCAGGTTGCCGTTTATATTTCCACCAAAAGTCCCGTTAACACCAGCGACTAAAACATCCCAACCGACAGTAGAATTTGGATTAAGACTTATTTTGGTGCCTAAGACATTTATGTTGTGATCAATGACGCCATTTACATTTAAATTACTACCAGCTACGCGAACACTGCCCTTAACTTCGCCGTTGATAGTTACGTCATCACTGACAGCAATTAAATCACCATTAATAACACCATTTACCACAATTGTTTTACAGACGGCAATTACGTCGCCAGTTACCATTCCGTCTATTTTCATACTAGAACAGCTGGCATAAACGTTACCATCGGCAATTTCTTCCTTATTAAGCTGGACAGAATCATCGACCTTAATATCAAAGGCTTGAGAAGCGTGCCAAGGAATCGCTAAAAACAAAAATAAAGCAGCGATTGCATAAAATTTTTTCATAGTTGTTAATTTAGTAAAATTAGTATATCTTATAGTAATAAACACTTAAATTATAACCCAAAATAATGCGTGAAGCAATAATTGATTTAATTAAATATTGGCATAATCGCGTTAAAACTCGCGATGATTTAGCGGAGGCTAAGCGGGAAATTTCCAAGAAATACAAAATTAGCTCGTTGCTTAATTCACAGATTTTAGAAGTTTATCGAGAACTAAAAGAAAAGCAGCAATTACCAAAAGGCTTTAACGAAGATTTATGGGATAATTTGCTTCGTAAACGATCAATTAGAACCTTGTCGGGGATTGCTCCAGTGGCGGTTTTAACTAAGCCCTACCCCTGTCCGGGAAATTGCGCTTATTGTCCCAACGAACCAGGAATGCCGGCCAGTTATTTGCCTAATGAACCCGCCGTAATGCGGGCTATTAAGTGCGGCTTTGATCCCTATAAACAAACAATTTTACGCCTTAACTCTTTAGAAAATAACGGGCATCAGCCGAATAAAATTGAAATTATTGTTATTGGCGGTACTTGGAGTTATTTGCCCGATAAATATAAATATTGGTATATTTTGAATTGTTTCCGGGCAGCTAATGATTTTAAAAAAATTAGAAAAAATAAAAGTATCGGCTCTTATTTAGAATCTGAAGGCAAATCAAAACTCAAAATTTTAAAATCAGTTATTAGTCAGATAAAATCGCCTTATTCTAAAAGCCTATCTTTAGCTGAATTAAAAATTGCCTTAACTAAAGAACAAAAGAAAAATGAAACGGCGGAATATAAGATTATTGGTATTACTTTAGAAACTCGTCCGGATTATATTAATGAAAAAGAACTTAGACAAATGAGAGAATTAGGTTGTACCCGAGTAGAAATAGGCGTCCAAGCACCGGATGATGCTATTTTAAAATTAAATAATCGTGGTCATGGGGTAGCAGAGATTGTTCGAGCGACTAAAGAATTACGCGATTTTGGTTTTAAAATTACTTATCATATTATGCCGGCGCTTCCTGGTTCAAATCCAGCTAAGGATCTGGAAATGTATAAAATGTTATTTACTGATAGCCGGTTTCAACCCGATCAAATTAAATTTTATCCAACGGTTGTTACTCAAGGAAGTCTTTTGTGTAAATGGTGGCAGGCCGGAAAATATCAGCCATACACCGATGAGGAATTGCAAAATCTAATTATTAAATGTAAAAATTTTACGCCGAAATACGTCCGTATTATTAGACTAATCAGGGACATTCCCGCAGAGTCAATTTTGGCGGGCAATAAAATTACTAATTTAAGGCAAATAATGCAGCAACAAGGAGTTAAATGTAATTGTATTCGCTGTCGGGAATCTAAAGAAACGGCTTACGTTAAAGATTTTAAGATTAATATTCAAAAATATGCCGCTGGTGGTGGTGCTGAATATTTTATCAGTGCCGATAGCCCCGACGATAAAACCTTGTATGGTTTTTGCCGCCTAAGATTAAGTATTAATAGTCTGATAGCACCAGCTATTATTAGAGAACTCCATGTTTATGGTGAATTAGTTCCGGTTGGTGGTCATAAAAAAACTCAGCATCAAGGACTGGGAAAAATTTTATTACAAACAGCGGAACAAATTACTGAAGAAGCTGGAATTAAAAAAATGGCAATTATTTCTGGAGTAGGGGTTAGAGATTATTATCGAAAGACCGATTATAGGCTTAAAGACAGCTATATGGTTAAGATATTGACAAAATTATAAAAATATGCTATCCTAATCATAGTTAAACAAAATAATTTTGAACCTTAAAAAATAAGAATATGAAAAAGCTTACAGTTGTATTAACCGTTATGGTGGCTATGATTATGATTTCTTGCTCATCGACCCCAGAAAAAACACAAGAGAAAAAAATGACAGGAATAATAAAAACCTTTAATCCTGCAGCTGAAATGGAGTGTTATATAATATTTGGTAAGGGTATAAGAAAACTGCCCTACATCGAATTTTCTGATGGCCGTTATGTTTATCTTCAAGATATGCCTGACATTCAGATAAATAAAGGTGATTCAATCGCCATCTATTATTCAGAAAAAGAAAACGGTTGTTTGATAACCGATTCAATCATAGCGCTTTAAACAAAACAAAAAGGAGCTGTTCTGACATAAGTTAGAGCAGCTTTTTTATTTTTCCCAAATTTTGACAAAAACCCCTTGCTAAACTATCATAAAAAGGCAATAAATAAACATATGAAATACGAATTTTTGCCAACTGAAGACCCTGAGTTATGGGAATATATCAGCGAAGAAGAAATTCGCCAGGAAAATGAAATTGAACTCATTGCCTCCGAAAATTATGCTTCTGCCGCTGTTCTAGAAACGATGTCCACCGTCTTGGCTAATAAATATAGCGAAGGGTATAGTGGTCACCGTTATTATGGTGGCAATCACCTAATTGATAAGGTTGAAGACTTGGCAATTGCTCGCGCTAAAGAGTTATTTGGTGCCGAGCATGTTAACGTTCAGCCACTTTCTGGTTCTCCGGCCAATGCTTCGGTTTATATGGCTTTTTTGGAACCAGGCGATAAAGTTCTTGGTTTAAGATTGGACCACGGCGGACATTTATCCCATGGTCACAGTGTTAATTTTTCTGGCCGGCTATATAATTTTGTCCAATATGGTGTAGATCAGAAAACGGGAATTATTGATATGGATAGTGTGCGTCGTATTGCTTTGGCCGAAAAACCAAAAATGATTGTAGCTGGTTTTAGCGCCTATTCTCGTGAAATCGATTGGCAGAAATTTAAGGAGATTGCCGATGAAGTCGGGGCCTATACTTTTGCCGATATTGCCCATATTGCCGGACTAGTAGCGGCTGGTATTGTAAATTCTCCAGTGCCTTATTTTGATGTGGTTTCCACTACAACCCATAAGACTTTGCGTGGTCCACGAGGGGCGATTATTATGTGTAAAGAAAAATATGCCAAACAGATTGATCGGGCTGTTTTTCCAGGAATGCAAGGCGGACCGCATGATCATATCACAGCCGCTAAAGCAGTCGCTTTTAAAGAAGCACTGAGGCCGGAATTTAAAGAATATGCCAAACAAATAATTGTTAATGCTAAAACTTTGGCTGCCGAATTAATTGATAAAGGATATAAAATAGTTTCTGGTGGCACTGACAACCATTTAATGGTAGTTGATTTAAGTAATCAAGGGTTAGCTGGTAAAGAAGCGGAGATAATTTTAGAAAAAATTGGTATTTCTGTTTCCCGTTCAACTATTCCTAACGACCCTAATCCGCCGATGAATCCATCCGGTATTAGAATTGGTACCCCCGCTGTAACTACTCGGGGAATGAAAGAATCAGAAATGAAAATTTTAGCCGAGTTTATAAATCAAGCCTTAATTAATAAAGATAACGAAACTGTTTTAATTAATTTAAAACAACAGGTGAAAGATTTGTGCCAAAAATTTCCCATTTATAAAAAATAAAATGATGAATATAATTGACGGCCGCGAGCTCGCGGAACAAGTGAAAGATAAAATTGCTTTAGAGGTTTTTGAAGCGACTAAAAAAGGTGGGGCTCATCCTAGCTTAGCGATTATTTTAGTGGGTTCTCGTCCCGATTCCAAACTTTATGTAAAGCTTAAGGAGCGGGAAGCAAAAAAATTAGGAATTGATACTCATCTTTACGAACTTGATGAAACCGCTAGCGAAGCGGAAATTATTGAAACAATAAAATTTTTAAATGATGATAAAGCAATAGATTCGGTTTTAGTTCAGCTTCCGTTACCTGATCAGATTGATACTGATAAAGTTATGGCTGTTTTAAATCCCGAAAAGGACGCTGATGGTTTTTTGGATAATCACCCAAAAAATGTGATGTCTCCCGTGCTGGCTTCGGTAAAAATGATGTTGGATGATACAAAAATCACCGCTGAAAAATTAGTTGCTGGCGTGCTATATAATTCAGAAATTTTTGGTAATGCTCTAAAAGAAATTTTAAGAGAATATGGTTTTAAAGAAATAATTGATACAGCGGCCCGTAAGGCCGATGAGGTAAAAAAAATAACCGAAAAGGCTGATGTTTTAATAACAGCTGTCGGCGTCCCTCTGTTTATTAAAGATAATATGATAAAAGATAAAGCCGTAATTATTGATATTGGCATTACTAAAGTGGGTGATAAGGTTTGCGGCGACGTTGATGCTGATAGTGTTAAAGATAAAGCCTCTTTTATTTCTCCGGTTCCCGGCGGCGTTGGCCCCCTTACAATTGCCTTTTTATTTAAAAACGTTCTAAGTATTTATAAAAATAAAAAAACCGCCTAAGTGCGGTTTTAAACTACCGTTAAGTTTTTACTCATGGTCAATCGCAAGAAACAATTATTAGATTTATTAAAGATTCATTTTGGCTATGAATCTTTTCGTCCTGGACAAGAAGAAGCGATTGATCATTTGTTGGCCGGACACGACACTGTTGTAATTTTACCAACTGGCGGCGGAAAATCGATGATTTATCAATTACCCGCTTTGATATTAGAGGGGGTTACTCTAGTTGTCTCACCACTGATTGCCTTAATGAAGGATCAAGTTGATTCGCTTGATAAAGTCGGTATTCCCTCAACCTTTATTAATTCATCTTTGTCACCCCGAGAAAGCGAAGAACGTTTACGCCGGATTAAAGAGGGCTATTATAAGATAGTCTATATTGCTCCAGAACGTTTTTATAATTCGGCTTTCATGTCCGATCTCAAAAAAATAAAGGTCAGTTTGTTTGCTATTGACGAAGCTCATTGCATCAGCCAATGGGGGCATGATTTTCGTCCCAGTTATTTACGGCTTAAGGAAGTAATTAAAATATTTGGTTCACCGATTGTTGTGGCTTTAACAGCGACGGCCACTCCGGAAGTTCGCGAAGATATTGCCAAACAATTAAATTTAAAAGATCCCAAGTATGTGATTTCCGGTTTTGCTCGTCCCAATTTACAATTAGCGGTGGTTCAAGCTAGCAACGGACAAAAAAATCAATATATTTTAGACGCTTTGGATAATAATAATCTTGGTTCGGGAATAATTTATGTTGGTACTCGGTCAAAAGCTGATGAATTGGCCGAATTACTTATTGAACGAAATGTCAAAGCGGTAGTTTACCATGCCGGAATGGACGCTGATAGCCGAGAATGGGTCCAAAATAGTTTTATGCGCGGTGACGCCCAAGTAGTAATTGCTACCAATGCTTTTGGTTTAGGAATTAACAAGAAAGATATTCGTTTTGTTATCCATTACGATATGCCTGGTACAATTGAGGCTTATTATCAAGAAGCCGGCCGAGCGGGGCGTGACGGTAAACCTAGTTTCTGTTTATTATTTTATTCGCCACAAGATCGATATCTTCGAGAATTTTTTATTAAAGGGGATAATCCAGCGCCCAATATTATTATGGAAATCTATGGATTATTAGCTGATTGGTCAGAGCGAAATTTGGCAATTGGCGAAGAATCGGTTTTAGTTACTTATTCGGAAATAATTCAGAATTTATCAGAAAAGGTTCCGGAAATGGCCGTTGGCACCGCTCTTAAAATTTTAGAAAAAGAAGGCTATCTTTCCCGGCCAAATGAAAAAAATAGTAATGCTTATCTTAAAGCCAAAGCCGATTTTAAGACAATGTTAGAAGCTTCTGGTAAACGAGCCAAGGTTCAGATTGAAGTTATTAGCCTGTTGTTTGAAAAATTTTCTAAAGAATTGGAAACCGGTTGGGATTTTAGTTTAGAGGAAACGGCCGCCGTTATTGGTTTAAAAAAAGATTCTATTTTAAGAACAATTAAAAAATTAGTCGAAAAAGATTTAGTAGAGTATCGACCGCCATTTCGCGGTACCGAAATAAAAATTTTAAAGCAGGTTGCTGCTGAAGATTTAGATCTTGATTTTAAATCTTTAAAAAATAAAGCCGATCGCGCTTATGAAAAACTGGATGAAATGGAACAATACGTTTATCAGCTCGGTTGTCGCCAACAATATATTTTAAAATATTTTGGCGATTTAGATGCTAAGGACTGTGGCGGTTGCGACAATTGCTTAAAATTAAAAAGAGTAAAAGAGTCCGGCGGTGAAGATTATCGCTATAAAGAATATTTAAGCTAAAATGAAAAAAGACCAGCAAGAACAATTACTTAAAGTAGTCCGTGATAATTATCGGGAAATCGCGACTCAGTTTGATGCGACTAGAAAAAAATATCTTTGGCCGGAACTTCAAAAAATTTTAAATTCTTTGGCGGATGGTTGTCGGTTGCTTGACGTTGGTTGCGGTAACGGACGTTTAATAGAAAACTTAAAAAATAAAAAGATAAATTATCTGGGTGTGGATAATAGCGAAGAACTTATTAACTTAGCCATAGTTAATTATCCCGGGTATTCATTTAAAGTCGGCGATATCTTAAATTTAACCGCAGTCACAGATCAAAAATTCGATTTAGTTATTTCGGTGGCGGTTTTACATCATCTGCCCAGTAAAGAATTACGCCTTGAAGCTCTAAAACAATTAAAGGCAATGGCTGCTAGTGATGGTCAGATTGTTTTTAGTGTTTGGAAACTTTGGTCTAATAGAAAATACCAGAAATATTTATGGCGCAGTTTTTGGAAAAAACTTACTCTAAGAAGCCAGCTAGATTTTGGTGATATTCTATTTCCGTGGAAAAACGATAAAGGCGAGGCGGTTAGTAAAAGATATTATCATGTTTTTACTAAGCGAGGTCTAAAAAATTTAGTAGAGGCCGCGGGATTCAAAAATTTTAAATTATATGACGATCATTATAATTACTGGGTAATTATAAAAGAATAAATCGATTTGTCGCCTAGTAATCTGGTATGATATAATATCCTTACTTAATAATTAAATTATAAATATATGTCACAAGCACAAGATGTTAATCAGACCGATTTTGAAACCGTGGTTTTAAAAAGCGATTTGCCGGTTTTGGTAGATTTTTGGGCCCCTTGGTGTGGACCTTGTCGCATGATGGCTCCAGTTTTGGATGAACTTGCAGTTGAATTAGCTGATAAATTAAAGATTGTTAAGGTTAATACCGAAGAAGCCACTAATCAAGATTTGGCCGTTAAATATGAGATTCAAAGCATTCCTAATCTTAAATTATTTAAAGGCGGTCAAGTAATTGGTGAATTCATTGGCCTGCGCAACAAAGAAACCTTAAAAGGAGATATAGAAGCGCTGCTTAAATAAAATTAATTAAAAAAACAAGGATAAAACCTTGTTTTTTTTAACAGCTTCCTCTATTATTTAAATATAATTGATAAATTATATGCCTTACGAATCACCATTAAAATATTTTCGCGATCAATATAAAAATCCGGATAAATATAAAGAAAAGCACCCTGATTGGCGCGATCCTGAATTAGGCGAGCCTGATTTAGGCGAGCCTGATAATCAGGAAGATTCTGAAATTGATAATAAAGAAAAAGAAATAAAAATTGAAAAAATAGGTGAAGCTGGAAAAAAATATCAAGAAACGATTGATTTAATAAAATCGATTGATTTAAAACCGGAATTTAAAGATGATTCAGCTGAAAAGAACATAATTGAAAATAGACGAGAAGCTATTTTGCGGTACTTAACGGCAATTTTAGAGGATGCTCGTAATTATTTATCGCAGGTTAATTATTTACAATTACAAAAAATTGCTTCTTATGATGACGTGGCTAAATATCAAGAAGCGGTTAGTTCTTCTGACGGGTTACGCCGAGTTTATCATAATAAATTAATTTCTGATTTAAAGATTGCTATGAGATTGATTAATATCAATTTTAACGCCGATTTTTCTGAAGAATTACGTTTAAATGAAGAGCTTAAGATGACTGATCGGAATGGATTTGACCGAGATAGTTTGAAAAAAAAGATGGCTGAACGGGAATATGCTAAATTTCCTTATCCAGCCGGTATATTTATTGATTTTAGCCGTGCTCCCAAAGACCCTCAAGGGGAACGAGAATATATTGCTAATTGGGCTTTAACAATTTATTCTGATTTATCAGCTTTAAAAAAATAGCTTAAATATAAAATAGCTAAAAATAAAACCCCGAAGCTTTACGCTAAGGGGTTTTTGATTTCTTTTTTTATTAGTTCGAGAATTATTTCTCGAGCTAATTTGTATTTTTCTTTTTTATCCAACCTGTTAAAATAAGATTTTTCTTTTTCAGTTAAAACTGAATTAACTTTTTGGATAAATTTTTTTTCTTTGGAGTTAAAATAACTCCTTTTCTTTGAGCCGTCCAATAATTGAGCGTTTGAAGTATAAACTTCATTCACTAAATCTTGGGCGGCAAGAACAACATCTCGGCAATTATTAAGATCGCCGAGAATCTTTTTTACCAATGTTTCTGTCACTTCTCTATTTTTAAATGTGTGGAGAAATTATATCACTAAATATAGAATATGTCAATAGCTAGCTATTAATAAAAACAGAGCTGTTCAAAGCTCTGTTTTTTATTTAATATAAGATTATTTTTATTGTCCACAACCGGCTGCTGATCCGCTATTAGTGGTTCCTTCACCGAAACCAGCGGTTGGAGTGTTGGAAGATAGAGTCGCTTTACATTCTTCTGGCTGTTCATTAAAAGCGGAACAGATTGTTTTAAGTAAACTAGCACTGTCTCGGCCACTAGTAACTTCGGTACCATTAATGATTAAAGTTGGAGAACCGGCAACGCTATATTTAGTGTTGTCAATTTTGTTAACGTCAAATCCAGGATAGGTTCCTTGAAAACCGGTATTGCTCTTGAAATTAGCCATAACCTTAAAATCATTATCAGTCTTGGCTACACAGGAATCATTTTTATCTTTATCAATCTTGGTGCCGGTTAAGCAAGTGGCGCTATCACCACTCTTAAGGAAGCAGGAGAGATAATCATTAAATTTAGTCGGTTCTTCTTTTTGAATACAATATTGGGTTAAATTTTCTTTTAATTCTTTTTCCCCGTGCATTGAATAATCACAGAATTTAAGTTTAAAATCAATTTTTTTACCCAAAGCTGATACTACCGGCAAAATACCTTTTTCAATCTGGGTACCGTATGGGCAATAACTCATCACAAATAATTCAACTGTTGGCTTATCGGTTTTAGAAACATTGGCTGGAGTAGCGGTTGTGTCTGTTTTAGAGTTAGTGTTTGCTCCCGAAGCGGCTTTTTCAGTGTCAGCGATGTTTAAGGCTTGAGGGAAGAAAAGTTTACCATCTTTGGTAACATAAGAATCAACCGTTTGTCCTGACCCGACACTAATGGTCATCTTGTAGAGGCCATAAGATTCGGTAACATTAGAAATAGTAACGGTGCTGCCAGCCTGCATTAAATAAGTGTTGACGAATTTTTCGACAATAGTTTTGGCTTCTGCTGGTTTAATATTGTCTTTGTGCTTATACGAAGCAACACTGATTGAGACAATGGCTATTATTAGAATAGCAATTGACCCGTAGATGATAATCTTTTTTTTCATAATTTTTATTCTTATTTTTTTTATTTACTTGTTTATTATATCGAAAATTATAACCTTCGTCAAAATAGGCTTAACTATTTTGTTTTATCTAAAAAATCTTTTAATTCTTGGGGCAATTTAATAGTAAAAGTCTGTTTTTCCCCGTTCTGATTCTTAAAGCTTAGTTCGTTACAAACCAAGAAGATTCGGTTTAAACCAACCTTTTCGTTTTTTACTTTAGTCTTTTTAGTAAAATATAAAGGATCACCGAGTAAAGGGTGCCCATAAGCGTATAAATGAACTCTTATCTGATGGGTGCGGCCGGTTTTTATTTTAATTTCTAGTAAGGTATAGTTTATATATCTATGTAATACGCAAAAATTAGTAATTGCTTCTTTTGATTCATCTTGAGCTTTTATAGTTCCGCGATCGCGGTTATTAGGCTTATTCTTATCACTAATAGTTTCTGAACTGGCAGGCAGGGCGGCCATTCGATAGCCATCTTTAGCTCGTTTAATCGGAAAAGTAATTTGATCCTCTTCTTTAGCTATTTGACCGTGAGCTAGGGCGATATATTTTTTTGTAATCCGCCTGGCTTGAAATTTCTTTTTGAAATAATCAAAAGCTTTTTGGTTTTTAGCCACGATCATTAATCCGCTGGCTTCTTTATCAAGGCGATGAACAATGCCGGGGCGCAAGAGATCATCACCGACGCCTTCTATTTTGGGATAACGCTTAATTAACCAATCAGTTAAAACCCTTTCGGTAATACCATTGCCGCCGTGAACGATAAGTCCCGCCGGTTTATTTATAACTAAATAATCAGGGGTTTCAAAAATAATTTCCGGTTCTAATTTTTTTTCCATATAATTAAAGTTTTCTATTTAATAATATTTTTAAATCGTTTTTAGTTATTCCTTTTATTCCGTAAAGACTAAAGAAATAGACTATAATAGCAATTATGACTCCTGCTGTCAGACCAGTCCAGGTGTAATAAAAATTATTAGGGATGAGATAGAGAACCGCCCCCATAATTATCGAAGCAATTATTGTTTTACCGACAATTTTGAAATTAGGGATGAATTTAGTATATTTCCAAACAATGTAAGCTGACAAAAAAGCAATGGCCACTTCACTATAGATAGTAACGGCGGCCGCGCCATAGTAAGAAAATGGTGGAATAAAAATTAGATAAAGAATGACCGAAGAAAGGCCGACAAAAATGTAAGAACCAATCATTTTCTTTTGTTTGCCGATAGCAATTACGGCGTGAGCAAACATACAGCCCAAGAAAATAGCGGCTAAAGCAAAAATAATTATTTTTAAAATCGGACTGCTGGGGGCAAAATCATTACCGGCCACCAGAACAATAAGCGGTCTGGCTAAGACTAAGGTCCCAGCGATTATCGGGATGGAAAATATGGCCATTAAGTCAAAAGATTTTTGAAGAACAGAAGCAAAATAATCTTTTTTATGTTCAAACCAAGAAACAGTCAATATGGGTAAAATAATACCGGCGAACATATACGGCAGAGTAGTTAAAACGTCAATGATTCGATAAGCGGCGCCATATAAGCCGACCTCAGCTTGGCTTTTTTCAAGTGATAATATTAAAGTATCAGTTTTAAGATAAAGCAAGTTGAGAATGGTAGTAATTGCTAGCGGCCAGCTTTTAGAAATAATTTCTCGCCACAAAGATAAATCAAACGCTGGTTTTAAAAAATGATATTTAGCGGCCAGCAGATAAGAAACAATAAAGTTTAAAGCCGCGGAAATTACCGAAGCCCATAATATGCCATTAAGCCCGCTTTTTAATTTAATAGCCAGATAAATTCCAATTACCAAGGCAATTCGACTAATAGTTTCGGCAATAACCGCTTTATCCATTCTTAATTTTTTTTGGAATAAACCAATAAGAATTTGGTTAAGAGCCGGAAATAAGAAGGATAGAGTAGCAATAACAACCCCAATTTTAATATCGTTTGTATAAGGAACAAATATTACAATTAACGGCGCTAAACTTAAAAAAAGCAGGATTGAAATTAAACGTAAACCGAACAAGTTGTTTAAAGCTTTAGTTTCATCTACACCCGGGCGGCTAATCATTTGGACTGTTACCAGAGTTAAGCCTAAATCGGCGATGATAGCAAAGAAGGAAACAAAAGTAATTACGGTTGTATAAGAGCCAAATCCAGCTTGTCCCAGATAGCGAGCCATAATGGCTAAAGCAATCAATCCTAAAATAGTAGAAATTATTTTACCAACCATTTGAACGATGGTGTTATAGGCGATTTTTGATGATAAATTCATTTTGTTTGTCTTTTGGCTTTTTTTTACCTATACTATAAGAAGTAGTATTTTATAATTATATCAAAATAATATGCTTCGCGCTAAAAAATATTTTTTATCGTTTTTATTTCTTTCTTCTTTGGTGATTTTGCAGTTTAACATGTTCCCCGCCATTAAGCCAGTTTCAGCCGATAATACTTTATTAAACAATCAGACTTTACTCAAAGATTCCACGGCCAATAATTATGGGAGCAATCCTAAAGATATTAAGGTGATTATCCTTAATATGTTAAAAGTTATTTTACAGTTTATTTCTATTATCTTGGTGATTTTAATTATTGCGGCGGGATTCAAATATATGACCTCACAAGGTAATGAAGCCAAGACTAAAGAAGCGATGGGACAAATTAAAGCCCTGGCAATCGGCCTGTTTATTATTTTAGCGGCCTGGGGCATTACCAGATATATTCTTAATGTACTTGTCTGTACTACTACTACTAGTAATATATCTTGTACTGGAACATTCTGGTAATTTTGACAAAAACTTAATATTTGCTATTATGTATTTATAAAGCTAGTTGTTCTTACAATTAGCTTTTTCTCTAGTTATAAATAAAGATGCTTTTAAAATAAGCATTTAACTTAATAATATGTCTGAACTATCAAATGCTATTAAGCAGGTGTGCGAAGAAAAAAACTTGGAATACGATACGGTAGTATCAACGATTGAGCTGGCTCTAGCAGCCGCCTACCGTAAGGACTATGGTGAAAAAAATCAGAATATCAAGGTTAAATTTGATGTTCAAACCGGGAAAAGTGAGATTTTTGACATCAAAACAGTTGTGGCTGATTTGCCAGAACAAGAAGAAGCGGAAATGCTGCAGCGCCTTTATGGTCCTCAAGATAAAAGTTTTAAGGAAGAGTCAGTTTATAGTGAACCGGAACTCGATGCTGATGGTAAAGAAATTAAAAAATTTAATCCTAAGACTGATATTCAATTAAAGGAAGCTAAAATTCTTAAATCGGGAGTGGAAATTGGTGATGAAATTATTACCGAATTGCCGATTCCAGAAAGCTATGGTCGCATGGCGGCGCAAACAGCCAAACAAGTCATTATTCAAAAATTACGTGAAATGGAACGGGATATGGTTTTTAATGAATTTAAAGGTAAGGAAGGTGAAGTTGTTTCCGGTATTGTTCAGCGCCATGAAGGCCGATTAGTTTTTGTTGATTTAGGAAAAGCTATTGGTATCTTGCCGGCTGAAGAACAAATCTATGGTGAGAGATACAATGTTTCTGATCGGATTAAGGTCTATATTAAAGAAGTCCGTGAAGGACATAAAGGTCCGGAAATAATTTTATCTCGTCGCAGTGAAGAAATTTTACGTAAGATTTTTTATTTAGAAATTCCAGAAATTGCTAATGGCCTAGTAGAACTTAAGGCGGTGGCGCGTGAAGCTGGCTCTCGTTCTAAAGTGGCTATTTGGACCGATGCGGAAAACGTTGACCCGGTTGGTTCTTGCGTGGGTCAACGTGGTGCCAGAATTCAAACAATTATTTCCGAACTCGGTGGTGAAAAAGTTGATATTATTGAATATAATGAAGATCCAGCTAAATTTATTGCTAACGCTTTAGCTCCAGCTAAAATTTCTGACATTGAACTTATTGAAGCCGAACACAAAGCGATTGTTAAAGTAGCTTCTGATAAATTATCGCTCGCTATCGGCAAAAGCGGTCAAAATGTCCGTTTAGCGGCCCACCTAACTGGTTGGAAAATTGATATCGTTGAAGATGGTAAAGAAGTTAAAGCGGTTGACAGTGAAAATCCTGAGGTGGCTGAAGAATTTGAAGCCACAGCCCAGGTTGATGCCGAAGAAGCTAAAGATTTTGAAAAAGAATTAACGGAATAAAAAAAACAAAGTATTAATATTTAATTTTAAATAAACTGTCGGTCTTATCTTTTCTTAAGATATTAAGTTTGATAGACCGTGTCGAGATCTATGATTAATCTGACTCCCCTAATTATCTTTGGTAGCGCACTACTGGCTATCATCTACGGAGCAATCGTTATTCGCCTCATTTTAAAAATGCCGTCAGGTAATGATAAAATGAAAGAAATTGCTCGGGCCATTCAAGAAGGAGCAAATGCTTTTTTGAATCGCCAGTATAAATCAGTGGCAATTGTGGCCGCTATCCTATTTCTGATTATTTGGTTTGTTCCTTCTTTAGGAAAGATGACTGCTTTTGCTTTTTTAACCGGAGCTGTTTTATCAGCTTTGACTGGTTACATCGGAATGTTTGTTAGTGTTCGCGCTAACGTGCGAACGACCGAAGCCGCTCGCGGCGGCATGCAAAAAGCTTTGAATGTCGCGGTTCGCGGCGGCAGTGTCACTGGTATGTTAGTTGTTGGCTTAGCTTTGCTCGGTACTGCCGGCTTTTACTTTTTAACTAATGATTTGAATGCTATTATCGGTTTTGCTTTTGGTAGTTCCCTTATTTCTATTTTTGCCCGACTTGGTGGCGGTATCTATACTAAAGCCGCTGACGTTGGTGCTGACTTAGTTGGTAAAGTTGAAGCTTCTATTCCAGAAGATGATCCTCGTAATCCAGCAGTTATTGCCGATAATGTCGGTGATAATGTTGGTGATTGTGCTGGTATGGCCGCCGATTTGTTTGAAACTTATGCGGTGACAACGATCGCGACTATGGTTTTAGGCCATTTAACTTTTGGTGGCAGTCAAGCAATTGTCTTATTTCCTCTAATTCTCGGAGCCGTTTCTATTATTGCTTCAATCATTGGTATTTTCTTTATTCGTTTAGGTAAAGGACAAAATATTATGGGAGCTTTATATAAGGGATTAATTGCTTCCGGTGTTTTATCAGCCATTGCTTTTTATTTTGTGACCAAACATTTTTTTGGTGCTGATTTCTTAAGTATTTATGGCGCCAGTTTAATTGGTTTAGCGGTTACGGGTTTATTAGTTGTTATTACTGAATATTATACTTCTACTAAATACGCTCCAGTTAAGGGGATTGCGGAAGCTTCCACTACCGGTCATGGGACTAACGTTATTGCCGGTTTAGCGGTTTCGATGAAATCAACCGCTATGCCAATTATCGTTATTTGTTTAGCAATTTTTGGGGCTTATTCTTTTGCTGGTTTATATGGAATTGCTATTGCGGCGATGTCGATGTTATCAATGGCTGGCATTATTGTTACTATTGATGCTTACGGACCAATTACTGATAACGCCGGTGGAATTGCGGAAATGGCGGAACTAGGCGATGATGTTCGTGATATTACTGATCCGTTAGATGCGGTCGGTAACACGACTAAAGCAGTTACTAAAGGTTATGCTATTGGTTCGGCCGCTCTAGCAGCTCTAGTCTTATTTGCTGATTTTACTCAGAAGATTACTGACGGTGGTGGCAATGCTCAATTTTTGATTAATAATCCTTATGTATTGATTGGTTTATTTATTGGTGGTTTGCTTCCTTATTTATTTGGGGCGATGGCAATGAAAGCCGTGGGTAAAACCGCCGGTTCGGTTGTCGAAGATGTTCGGGCTCAATTCAAAGAAAAACCAGGCATTATGTTAAATACCGAAAAACCAGATTATGGACGGACAGTTGATATTGTTACTAAAGCTGCTATTCACGAAATGATTATTCCGGCTTTGATTCCGGTTTTAGTACCAATCATCGTTGGTTTCGGTTTCCGCTCACACGGCCTTGAAGCTTTAGGTGGCCTCCTAGTTGGTTCGATTGTCACTGGTGTGTTTGTGGCTATTTCAATGACATCAGGTGGTGGTGCTTGGGATAATGCGAAGAAATATATTGAACTGGGTAATTTTGGTGGCAAAGGTTCTGACGCTCATAAAGCCGCGGTTACTGGCGATACGGTTGGTGATCCTTATAAAGATACTGCCGGTCCTGCCATTAACCCGATGATTAAAGTTTTGAATATCGTTGCTTTACTTATCGTTGGTTTATTACTCTAATATTTGTTGTTGATTAAATAAAAAGCCTGGACATTTTTGTCCAGGCTTTTTTAATTGCGATGAGGTGCGGTTCTTGTTCTTCATCAGGCTCAAACTCAAAAAAGATTGAGGAGACGAAATTACCCGTTTAGCAGATTTATATCTGACCTTTATCGACTTAAAGATTATAAAATTCAACAATCACCTTTTGATGTAGTGGTCCGATGAAAGCTTTAAACTCTTCAATCGTAATACGCGGTTTGATGCCAGTGCCTTTTGTTTCTTTAACAACTTTACCAATCATGCGTTTATAATTGATAAGTGAAATTGGAATTTCTTTAAGATACATTTTAATGACCGATTCTAGAATTTCTTTTTCTTTTTTTTCAGAAATCAAAAGATTAAAATGGCTGTCGGCAATTCTGCTACAAGAGTTTATGATAGCAGCACGCAAGATCCCTGGCTCGCATTTAGCTTGAGCCGCAAAATTACACAAATCCTGATTGTTAATTCCTTTTCCGGTAACTACGAAATCATTTTCAATCATACGATTAGCTACGTAGCAATCAAAAATAGCAACAGCAATCTGATGCCATCTTTTGGGGGTGAGACTTGTTTCCATGATTTAATATTTTTTTAATGTTCTTTACTAATACCAGTTTGGTATTATGTGGTAATTTTGGTATAAATTATAAATAAAGTCAATAATTAACTTTGGCTGTCAGCTTGATTTTTACTCGGTAAATGTTATAGTATAAATTCATAACTTATTGTTTATCTTATAAAAATAAAAATTATGCAAGTCACTAAAAAAGAGTTAGAAAAATCTCAAATAGAATTAACCGTCGAAATGACAGTTGAAGAGTTTGCTCCTTATATTGAAAAAGGCGCTCATAAATTAGCGGAAAAAGTAAAAATTGAAGGTTTTCGTCCCGGCAAAGCGCCGCTAGAAATTTTAAAACAGAAAGTGGGCGAGATGACTATTTTAGAAGAAGCCGCTAATGTGGTTATTTGCAAAACTATTGATGATATTATTGAAAAAAATACGATGGACCGGATGGCGGTGGGGCAACCAAAAGTGGAAATTACCAAATTAGCGCCAGGCAACCCCTTTGAATATAAGGTTGTTGTTTCGATTATGCCAAGCGTAACTCTTGGTAAATATAAAGATTTAAAAATTAAGCCAGAAGAACCTAAGGTTTTAGAAGTTGACATTGAAAAGACTTTAAAGGAATTACAAGAAATGCGGGTTAAGGAAACTATTACCGAGGAAGCAGCTGAAAGTAGTGACAAACTGTTAGTTAATATTGATATGTTTTTAGATAAAGTCCCGGTTGAAGGCGGACAGACTAAAGATTTGGCAGTTATTTTGGGGAAAAATTATTTTGTAGCCGGATTTGATAAAGAATTACTGGGAGCTAAGACTGGCGAAGAACGTAACTTTTCTTTACTTTTTCCGGAAGATCATCACCAGAAAAATTTAGCTGGCAAGATGGTTGAATTTAAAGTTAAAATAAATTCTGTTTATAAAAGAGAATTGCCGGAAATTAATGATGAATTTGCTGTCGGTTTCAGGTTTAAAGATTTGGCTGATTTAAAGAAGACTTTAAATGACAACATCATGACTGACCGGACAGAAAAAGCGGCGACCAAAGCGGAATTGGAAATGCTTGATAAGATTGTTAGTGATACTAAGTTCGGCGAACTTCCGGAAGCGATGGTGGAAAGTGAAACCCACTATATGATGCATGAAATTGAGGATAATTTAGAAAAACAGGGTGGTAAAATGGAAGATTATTTACAGAGTTTAGGTAAGACTAAAAACGAATTTGTTTTAGAGCTTTTGCCAAATGCTGTGAAGCGGGTTAAAACCGCTTTAGTTATGAAAGAAGTTGCCACCGTGGAAAAAATTGAAGTTAGCGAGACCGAAATTGATAAGAAAATCGAAGACCTTTTAGAAGATCATAAAGATAATAAAGATTTAGAAAAAATGGCTAAAGAAACTTCTTACCGCCGTTATGTTGGCAATGTCATGCAGAACGAAAAGGTCATAAATAAGTTAAAAGAATGGAATTATGCCGGTACTGGCAACAAATAAAAGAGCTAATTTTGATTATAAACTACTAGAAACCCTTGAAGCTGGTTTAGTCCTTTATGGTTATGAAGTGAAAGCGGTTAAGGATGGACATATCAGTCTTAAAGGGTCTTATGTTTCCTTTAGATATCTAAACAACAAACCGGAATTATATTTGATTGGCACACATATTTCTAAATATCGCCACGCCGGAAATTTGCCGGATTATAATCCACTAAGAGAACGCAAGATATTATTAAAAAA
>Ga0172381_10002586_pt1 | contig 19858 bp, 21 predicted proteins | sample Leawel6488metaG_FD_119754 | JGI IMG/M metagenome (GOLD analysis project Ga0172381, IMG submission 119754) | Leachate microbial communities from a municipal landfill in Southern Ontario, Canada - Leachate well 64-88 metaG | ecosystem: Engineered > Solid waste > Landfill > Unclassified | place...
ATCACCTGGGGGGACAACAACCCGGCCCCGGACCAGTTCGTCTCCTACAAGGGTATCGGCACACCCGAACCGGTAAAGGACGAGTGGATTGTCGGCAAGGCGCTCTTTACCGTGCCGCTTGTCGGTTATCTCCCGCTCCATATCTGGGAAGTGATCGTTGTTGTCATCATCATCATGGCGCTGCACGAGCTCTACCTCCGCTCAAAGGAAGGCAAAGAGGAGAATAAGAAAGGCAGCGACAGGTCGAAGAAGAGAGCCGGAAAGAAGTAACTGCAGGATACGGGACCATGACCACAATACCTACGCTGCTCTCAGATGTGATGGAAGGCCACCGGCTCACCCGGGATGAAGCTACCCTGCTCCTGAAGGCCACCGGCCGGGATGTCTGGAAGATCACAACGGCAGCCGACGAGATGCGGGAGCGCCGGGCAGGGAATACCGTCACGTATGTCCGGAACCAGAACGTGCACGTGACGAACATCTGCAAGAACCTCTGCGGGTTCTGCGGGTTCGGGCGGAAGAAGACCGATGAGGGAGCGTACTGCCATGACAAGGATGGCATCCAGGCGCAGGCCCGGCTCGCGTACGAGCGGAAGGTGACCGAGATCTGCCTCCTCTCGGGTGTTCACCCGGGCTTCATGCTCGATACGTACGTGGACATGATGCACTGGATCCACGAGGCGGCACCCGGTGTCCATATCCATGCCTTCAGCCCCGACGAGGTTGCCCATGTGGCTCACCGGGGAGGTCTCTCAACGCCGGAAGTGATTGCCCGGCTCAGGGAGGAGGGACTGGGAACCATCCAGGGCACGGCAGCGGAGATCCTCGTGGACTCCGTCCGCCAGGTAATCTGCCCCCGGAAGGTCTCCACCGCAGACTGGGTCCGGATCATCAAAGAATCCCACAGCGCCGGCATGCGGTCAACAGCGACGATCATGTACGGGTCGTACGAGACCCCCGAAGACCAGGCGACCCATCTCGGGCTCCTGCGGGATATCCAGGACGAGACGCACGGGTTCACGGAACTCGTCACCCTCCCGTTTGTCCATACCAACACCCCGATCTACCAACAGGGGCTTGCCCGCGCCGGGCCAACGGGGCGCGAGGACCTGCTGATGCTTGCCGTTTCCCGCCTCTTCCTTGACAACTTCAACAATGTCCAGGTCGCATGGGGCAAGGTGGGCTTAAAGATGACCCAGCTCGCGCTCCTCTCGGGAGCCAATGATCTTGCCGGCACCATGTTCACGGACGACGTGACAGGTGACGCCGGGGCATCAGGATCGGACTACCTCGATCCAAAAGACATGGAACGCATTGTCACCGATCTCGGCCGGACGCTCCGGCAGCGGACAACGTTCTACGAGTTGGTGTAACCAGGGGATAAAAGGGATAAGGGATCGTATTTTAGAGCAGTTCCAGCGCCTGCCGGCCGGTCATGCCGTTGGTGATCCCCCGGCCCATGGCCGAACGGTTCGCCTCTTTGATGATCCCGTTCATCAGGTCGTCGATGGTGGCGATCGATGGCCCGGTAGCCGGCCGCACCTTTGCCGCCGGGTAACTGAAGGAGTCGAGCGCTGCTACATCGAAGGCACCGCACCCGACCAGTCCCACGTCGGTCTTGACCGCGACAAGATTTGCCGGTCCGAGAGGGATGACAAACCCCTCTGCACCTTTCTTTGTCAGCTGAACAGTGACCTGCTGCATGATCTTCCCAAAAGAATGATTGACGCAGGGAAATATGAACCATGCGACTGGAATCTGCGCAGGAATGCGATACAATTACTTTTATAGAGGGTCCGCCCATCGTTCATTACGACGGGGTATCGGTATGGGAAACGATCTGAAGACACTCCTGGATGACGTGAAAGCCGGTCACCGGCTGACTGAAGAAGAAGCCATCCGGCTCTTCCGGACCACCGGCCGGCAGGTCTGGGAGATTGCATCCGCAGCAGACGAGGTTCGTGAAGCGTGTGCAGGGAATGCGGTGACGTACGTCAGGAACCAGAACATCAACGTGACCAATCTCTGCGTGAACGCCTGCGGGTTCTGCGGGTATTCGAAGAAACCCGGGGATGAAGGGATCTACTTCCACGACAAAGCCGCGATCCAGAAGAAAGTATCACTGGCAATGGAGCGGAAGGTCACGGAGATCTGCACGGTGAGCGGCCTCCACCCGGGCTTCACCGCGCAGTCATACACCGACGTGTACCGCTGGATCCGCGAGGTGGCCCCGGGTGTCCACATCCACGCGAGCAACCCGATGGAAGTTGCCTATGCTGCAAAGAAGAGCCATATGAGCACGGTTGATGTGCTTGAGGCTATGAAGGAGGCCGGGCTCAATTCTCTCTGCGGGACAGCGGCGGAGATACTCGTGGATGATATACGGCAGAAGATCTGCAAGGAGAAGATCCCGACAAAAGAATGGGTCCGGATCATCACCGAGGCGCACGGGCTGGGGATCCCGTCGACCGCTACCATTATGTACGGGCATTGCGAGAGCGATGCGGACCGGGCAGCGCACCTTGCGATCCTCCGGGACATCCAGGATGAGACGCAGGGGTTCACGGAATTCGTCCCGCTCTCGTTCATCCACATGAACACGCCAATCTTCCGGCAGGGAAAAGCCCGGGCGGGGGCAACCGGCAGGGAAGACCAGCTGATGGTTGCAGTTGCCCGGCTCTTCCTGGACAATTTCAAAAACATCCAGGTATCGTGGGTGAAGGAAGGGATCAAGATGGCCCAGCTGGGCTTAATTGCCGGGGCCAATGATCTCGGGGGCACGGTCTTCGAGGAGAGCATCTCCAAGGGGGCCGGGGCAACCAATACCGATTACCTCGACCCGAATGAGATGCAGCGGATAGCAGAGGATCTCGGGCGGACTCTTGCCCGGCGCACCACGCTCTACGAGCTGATCTGATGCCCTGCACCGGTCTCCTTTTATGATACAGGTGCATCCACTACCATGGTGAAATGATGCGAAGAAAAGACCGGGAGATCCTTGATCCGGCCGAGATGGCCGCGATCCTAACCGAGGCGACCGTGTGCCGGATAGCGATGACCGATGGCGACGAACCCTATCTCATCCCGCTCTGTTTCGGTTTCATGGACAATGCGATCTGGATCCATTCCGCTCATGGGGGAAAGAAGATCGGGCTGCTCACCAGGAACCCTCATTGCTGCGTCGAGGTGGATGTGAGTGGCGGCCCTCTGCCGGATGAGAAACCCTGCCGCTGGGAATTCCGGTACAAAAGTGTCATCTGCAACGGGGATGCACGGGTTGTTGACGATAACAATGAAAAGAGAAAAGGCCTCGACTGCATCCTGCAGCATTACGGGGCAGGAGAACATTCCTTCACGGACCAGGAGCTTGACAGCGTCTGCGTGATGAAAATTGTGATAACCGTAATGACCGGGAAAAAATACGGGTATTGATAATACCTAATCGTGGTGGGGTTTTAAGAGGCGGACGATCTTGTCCCCGATCTTCCGCGCTTTTTTCATCGCATCCTCATCCTTCAGCACGTCGCCCTCGTGATATCCCTGGCCTTTCACCGACCCGAGCGAAGCGAATTCGTGAGTGGAGAGGAAGCCCTCGAGCGTCTGGATCGTGCGGCTCGCCCCCTTATTTGCATGGACGGCAACCGCAACGCCTTTCTTGCCCGCAAGCTTGCGGTCGTGGTACAGGGAATAGGTGCGGTCTATGAAGTTCTTGACCTGGCCGCCCACATCATAGTAATAGGTCGGCGACCCGATGACAAGGACATCGCACTTCATCACCTTCTGCATCACCTCATCCCAGTCATCGTTCTCGATGATGCACCACTTCTTCTCCTTGCACTTCTCGCAGCCAAGGCAGGGCAGGATCTTCCTGCCGGCGAGCGAGATGAACTCTGTCCGCACTCCTCCCTCTTCGCAGCGCCCGAGGATGGTCCCGACCAGCTCTGCGGTATTCCCCTTCTTGCGCATGCTCCCCGATATGCCCAGGACCTTCATATATTACCCTTACAGCACTACGGGCTCATGATAGTTGTGGTGACCGGCGCGAGCCCGAGCCTGCGGAAGGTTTTCGTGATCTCCTTGTGCGGGTCGCGCCCCCTCCAGAAGAGATGGGAGGGGCACCGGCAGTCGCTGCACCCGAATGAGGGAACGGACGGGTCCCCGAGTGCCTGAGCGAGCCGGCACTCGAGCCGCTCTTCCGTCAGGGCATGGATGGTAGTGTGGAGCGAGAAGCGCGTGGAGACGGAGAGGTAATCGATATGCCACTTCGGTTTCTTGTCCTTTGCCCGGGAGAGGCTGACATGGCGACCGAGCCGGGCGAGCCCCCCGCTCCCGAGCGCCGAGCCGACATAAATATGCCAGCCCTCACGGAACGTGACCGGCCCGAGCGCCCCGATCTTTATTGTGCAGGCCGGGTTCCAAAAAACAAGACAGTAGATGCCCTTATCCATACCCGCTCTTCATCAGCCCGAGTGCCGCCGCGATGCACCGGCTGCCGTTCTCTTCCGTAGGCTCACCGTGGCCGGCATACAGGCCTTCAACATCGAGTGTAGAAAGCCGTTCGAGGGATCGGGCGAGATCGGTCCTGCTCCCGAGAGGGAAATCGTAGCGCCCGAAGTATCCGTCCGCAAAGACCGTGTCGCCGGAAATGAGCACCCGGTCCTTCTCCGAGTACAGGCAGATACAGCCCGGTGTGTGTCCCGGGGTGTGGATGACAACGAAGTCGCCAATCGTATCCCCGTCCTTGAGTTTTACATCGGGGATAATACCCGGTGACCGGGCCCCGAAGTGCATGGACAGGGACCGTGTATCCTCCAGGAGGCCGAGGGCGTCCACCGTGTGGATGGCGACCTTTGCCTTGCACATGTGGGCGATCTCCTTTACCCTCGCGGTATGGTCGAAGTGGCAGTGCGTCAGGACAATCGTCTCGATCTGCTCCTTGTACGGCGCTACCTCCATGGGCATGACCCCCGCGTCCACCAGGATATTTCCCACAACATAGGCATTCGCCCACGGATCGCCACTGTACAGCCACTCGACCTGCATGCACAATAATAAGGACTCAAAACAGATGTTTCTTATGGACTCGCTCATCCGCAGGTGCAAAAAAAGACTTCCCAAAGAACTGGAGGCAGTTGCACGGGCGGAAGGAATGGAACCGGCACGGCTTGCCCGGGGTATTGTTGACGGACGGATCGTGATCCCGAAGAACCCGGGCCGGAAACACCGGGCGTGTGCGATTGGCGAAGGCTGCACGGTCAAGATCAATATCAATATCGGGACATCGGGCTCCCGCTGTGACCCGGCCCTTGAGATGAAGAAGGCGCAGGCAGCGCTCGACAATGGCGCGGATGCTCTCATGGACCTCTCGACCGGCGGGGACCTGGTCGCAATCCGGAAGAAGATCCTCAAACTCGACACAACGGTCGGCACGGTCCCGGTGTACGAGGCGGTGCGCCGTGCGGGCAATGCGGTCGATGTCACGCCCGACCTGCTCTTTAAGGTGATCCGGGAGCACTGCCGGCAGGGCGTGGACTTCCTGACCCTCCACTGCGGGGTGAACCGGCAGGCGCTTGAAGCCCTCAAAGCCGATCCGCGCCTCATGGGCGTGGTGAGCCGGGGCGGGTCGTTCCACTGCGCGATGATGATGCAGCGGGAGGAGGAGAACCCGCTCTATGCCGAATACGATTACCTGCTGGAGATCCTGAAGGAATTCGATGTCACGGTCAGCCTCGGCGACGGGATGCGGCCCGGCTGCCTGCAGGACGCGGAGAAACTGGCAAAATCCGTGGAGTACAATACCCTCGGCCTGCTTGCCAGGAAGGCACAGGCAGCCGGTGTCCAGCGGATGATCGAGGGCCCCGGCCACATGCCCCTCGACCAGGTGGGCTACAACGTGAAGATGATCAAGGAGATCACCAGCCACGCCCCGCTCTACCTGCTCGGCCCCCTCGTCACCGACATTGCGCCCGGCTACGACCACGTTGTCGCGGCCATCGGCGGGGCTGCGGCCTGCCAGAACGGCGCCGACTTCCTCTGCATGGTCTCGCCGAGCGAGCACCTTGCCTTGCCGGATGTTGCGGATATCATCGAGGGCACCCGGGTAGCGAAGATCGCGGCGCATGTCGGCGATACCGTCCGCAGGCCCGAAGGGTTCCGGATGGAGCGCGAGGTGCGGATGGCGGAGGCCCGGCATGAGCTGGACTGGGACGAACAGTTCAGACTCGCTCTCTATGGCGACCATGCCCGGGAGATCCACGAGCGGGATGGTGCGACAGAGACCTGTTCGATGTGCGGGGATCTGTGCGCTGTCAAGATGGTGAACGAGCTGTTCGGGACCGGGAAGAAAAAGGCCGGAAAGGGAAAGAAAGCGAATAAAAGAACCTGAAGAAATCCGAAAATTTTTCTATACGTTTCAGCTCTTTTTCGAACCGTTCTCAACTACTAAAATCTACTAATTTAGTAGTTTCTTCAGTGGAGGCTTTTATCTAATACGAGGCTCTGTTGAAATCCTCATAGCACATTGAACACCCGCTGATTTTGTCTGCATAAAAAATTTTTAAGCAGGGTCCGGTTGATCGGCTCGCGGATTTTGAGCAGGGTCTGAGGGGGTGCCTGAAATTTTTTGAGCAAGGTCCGGTTAAAAAATTTCACGCAGGGTCTGCTTGCAAGCACTTCAAGCAAGGTCTGCCTGAAAATTTTCACGCAAGGTCTGGTTCATTTCCCGGTTTTTCCTGCGACGTGAAGACAATTTTCTGGTTTTTGATCCAGGCAGATCAGTTTAACTTTTTGCAGGTAAGGTCTGCTCAAAATTTTCCGGGCAGAGTCTGATTGAAAATTTTTACGCAGGGTCTGGTTGATCGGCTCGCGGGTTTTGAGCGGGGGCTTGGGGGGTGGCTGAAATTTTTTGGGCAGGGTCTGAGCGAAAAACCGTGCCAGAATAATCAAGCGCAGCAGGCTCATTTTTTAGTTCGATAACAGAAAACGGAAAAATCAGATTATGATACCTTTTGAATCCGAAACCAGTATGTACAGAGACTTTTTTCAATCTCTGAAGTATTGTTGAATTTTTTCCGGATGCATTTCCAGAACTGTTGATCATGATTTGGATTAATCAAATGCACCATCTCATGGAATACAACATACTCAACGAGATCATCGGGAAGGTACTGCCCCAGGGAATTTATTGTCAGGTTTCCCTTCCTACTGCAGCTTGCCCATTTGGTGCACATTTTTTTTATAAAAAGATGATCCGGAGCGCACCCAAGTTCTTCTGAATATTTTTTGATCGATTCCTTGACAAGCGCTCTTAACTCTTCCCTGGTTCGGGATTCAAGCGTGAGAGTGGCCGATGTGTCAATCACATCATGGATGAACTGATATTTCCGATCAATCCATTGCCGGTGTTTATTCAATACCCGCTTCTCATCCTGTCCATGAGGCAACACGACAAGCAGCGTCCCGGTCCGGAACTCCAGCCGCGGATGTTTCACATTCCTGTGAGAGACGGTATACGGGAGATGAACGGCTTCAGGTTGAGCCAGCATAATTTTTCACGCTCTCAATCAGCTGGAGGTAGAGCTCGTCAATCTCCTCAACAGTCTTTCCGCGTTGTTTCCCATACCGTCGGGTAAACCTTCGGATATCCTGTTCAATACCCTTCTTCGCACTCACCTGCGAGATCCAGCCAGGGAACATGGATTTTTTAAGGTCTTCGGATAACGTGTGGATGTCCCCGAGGAGATCCGGATCATCTCCCCACAGTTTCTCAATCTTCAAAAAGATCGAGTATTCCAGTTCTGATAGCGCAAGGTGAATCCGCCGGGCATTCAGCTGCTGCATCTCCCGAATGATCGCAGCACCATCACGGTAAATGGCCTCATAGTCCTTGGATTTTTCTTTCCATGCCTGTATGATCTTTTCAACCCGTTCAAGGAGCGATTCATTCACCGGCGTCTGGTGCCGATCAACGAGGATAAACCGGTTGAGGGTGAAAACGATGTTTGCCGCTTTTTCCCGTTTGTCAACGACCTTTTCTTCAAGCATCCTGAGGTATTCCGGCCCAAACTCAATCACGGGCAGGTTGTTCTCAACCATCTGGATATCGGTTGTTTTATGGACATACCTTACCGTCTTTTCAAAATATTTCTGGACATGGGTTGTGTAATCGGGCTGATCCCGAAGCGCCATCCGAATATAGTAGGAGTATACTTCGGAGAACCACTTGTACTGTTCAAAATATTCAAGTTTGATCTTGTCAGGCCCTAGGAATTCGAACGTCCGGCGCATCTCGCGGTATATATCAACAAAATCTTCAGCAACAGACTCATCACCGGTGAGGAGTTCGATGGCTGACAGGAATGTTGTCTTGTTATAGGACCCGATTTTTATTCCGGTGAACATGCCGGCAAGCTTGTTCATCAGGGATACAAAATCCTGTACAATCTCCTCTGTTGAGAACAGAGCACCGGAGATATCGATCTCATTGTATTTTTCAAGGGCTTTTCTGATGTCCTTCAGAATGCCAACGTAATCGATGATGAGCCCCGCCTCTTTGACACCCTTGTACGGCCGGTTCGTCCGGGCAATGGCCTGGAGGAGACGGTGCTCCCTGAGCGGCTTGTCGAGATACATCGTCTGGAGGATCGGGGCATCGAAGCCGGTGAGGAGCTTGTCGGTGACGATCAGGATCCGGGGGTTATCCTCTTCTTTGAACTGTTCCCGGATCCTGTCATTGATATCCTCTGTGCTGTACCCGGGATTTGCCTCCATGACCCCATCCTTGTAGGATGCGATCAGGGAATCGCGTTCATCCGCCTGGTAGGTCATGACGACCGCAGAATATTCCGGTGGCAGGAGCTTGTCGAGTTCCTGTTTGTACAGGCTGCATGCCCGACGACTGACGCCCACAACCATTGCCTTGTACCGGCCATCGACATTTTCCAGGAAATGGGCGGCAATATCTTTTGCGATCTTCTCGATCCGCTTGGGATTTTCAAGATAGACCTTGATGATATTGAGCCGTTTCTTGACTCCTTCTTCAACAGGGTGCCGGTAGATGTCCGGGATCTCTTCGAGTTCGGTTTCAAGGAAGACCTGGAGCAGTTCCCGGTTGAGGTGGATGTCAGACTCTTTTTCGAGGCGGGGCTGGTACGCAATCTTCACCGTGAAGCCATCCTCGATTGACTCACGGATGAAGTACCGGTCAAGGTACAGTTCCCCGTCTTCCGGGTAACTGAACTCGGAATAGGTGTCCTTCCCGATCCGGCTGACCGGTGTCCCGGTCAGGGCAAAGAAGAACCCGTTCTTGAAGATGCCATCCCTCATCTGGGCTGCCATCAGGCCGTACTGCGAGCGATGGCCTTCATCGATGAACGCAACGATGTTCTTCCGGGTCGTGACATTCTCACCCGGCAGTTTCTCCAGTTCTTTCTGGAGCCCGTTCAGTTCCTCGGGCCGGAACTTGTGGATCAGGGTGATCATGATGCCCCGCCGGCCCTTTCCCTGATCGGCAGCAATCACCCGTTTGAGTTCCCCGATATTCCCGATGATCTCTGGGGGTTTGATAGTGAGCGCTGTATACTCCTCGTAGAGCTGGTCTTCGAGATCGATCCGGTCTACGATGAAGAAGATCGATGGGTTCTCCATGACGGGCTGGTGATAGAGCTTGTTGGCGGCAAAGATCATCGTGAGCGTCTTGCCCGATCCCTGCCAGTGCCAGATGAGCCCCCGGTTCTTCGTGGTCTTCCCGGCAAGGTTGTCGAGGACCCGGCCGACCACCTTGTTTGCCGCGCGGTACTGGATGAACCGGGGCAGAACCTTGGTGTCCTCTCCCATCTCCCGGCGCATGAAGAGGAAGTACCGGAGAATGTCGAGCAGGCACTCCGGCTGGAGCATCGCGATCGCTGCATCCTGCGGCTCCATCCCCCCGATCTTCCACTCATCGGTCTTTACCTCATCCTGCCATGGGACGATGGGAAAGAACTTCACAATCTGCTCGGCAGCCATCCCGATCTGGACATACTTGTAGAGCTCGGGAACGGTATCCTCATACTTCTTTATCTGGGCATATGCCGTATGCCAGTCCTCGGCAAGGCTGGCCGGATCCTTGCATTCGATGTTTACGAGGGGTATCCCGTTGATGTACAGGAGGATGTCATTGCGGATGACCTGTCCCGTCCCTCCTTCATGGATGACCTGCCTGGACACAATGAATTCGTTGTTCTCCAGCGTGTCGTAATCGAAGAGCCGGATGTATTCCACGGTCCGGGTCTTCTCGAAACGGACCGGTATCCCGTTCTTCATGAACTGGAGGATCTGCCGGGCATTCTCTATGCCGGTCCCCCGGCTCTGTAGTTCCCGGACCGCGAGCCAGATCTCCTTCTCCACGATACAGATGTCCTTGTTAATCTTCTTGATGGCGCGGATGAGCGGGTTGACGAGAAGGGGCTCCCGGTAACTCTCGCGCTCCAGCTTGTCGGAGGCCGTGAGCGTCCAGCCGTTTGCCTGGAGCTTCTCGATGAGGGGGGTTTCGACAAGAATGGCTTCGAGGGATTTCATCTCACGTCACCATCACCCTGCGTTTGCCGGTCAGCAGTTCATTCATCAGGCCCTGCTTCAAGCGTTCGTAGTGGACGGTGCGCTGGCGCTGGAGGGTGAGTTTGCGATCTATGGTTGAAAGGATAGTAGCGATTTGTTGTTGTTCTGCAAGTGGAGGAATAGAAAGTGGAACTGATTTGATTAAGGGGATATTCAGGTTATTCTGATTTGATCCACCACTCAAAGATCTCATAGATTCGTATTGACCTGAGAGGAAGTAAAAAATAAATTTCATATATACGTTCTCTTTGAACATTATTGCTGCACAAGCTTGATTGATTGTTGCTTCAATTCCTGTAATGGCTACTCTTCCACGAGTGACACCTTGGCCATATAACGCCATTAACAAAGTGCCTTTTGGAATGATCCGTGCAGCAGAGTTTTCTAAACCGGCTTGAGTAATTTTTTCTTCGGTACTGTTGATAATGTTGTAATTAATTTCTCCCGTTTTTATCCACGGGATATTTCCATTCCAAAATTTCTTTTCAGTTCGACTAGGCGTTCCCCCGGATACAATATCGGAAATCTCTCCTAATTTCTTTACAGCCCACTCTTTTGGTACACGTCCAAATATCGGATCCTCGCGGAACTCCGTATGCCCGATGCCCTTCGTCATAAGCTCGTGCATCACGCCCGCCTTGAGGCGCTCTGTCTCCGCAGCTGCCTGCTGCGAGCGCTGGATGGCGTCGTCAACGGTTGTGAGGATAGAGGCGATGTGGCGCTGTTCGGGGAGAGGGGGGATTTGGATTTGGATCTTTTTTACTTGTGAGTCATTAAGGGCGGGATATTGAGCGCCAACCATCATGCGATTGCACTGATCAATGACCTCATTTAAAAAAAGAGTGTTAAGTAAATATTTTGGATCAACGGTACCTTTGCTTCGCAGGACTGCGAATCCTGTGGAGCAGATCTGGTTATTCAGTTTTTTTGGAACAAGGGCAAATGCTTTGAGATACGGACGTACCTCCGACATAATTACATCATCAGTTCGGACAACCCGGCGAGCTCGCGAAGGTGCATCTTTTCCGCTTAGCACCTTTACTATGCCGATTTTTCCAGACCCATTTTCAACAGCATCAATATCGATATAGGAGAATTTTTCAATTGGATTTTGAGTGGGATCGCGGGATTCGGGATTGATATCAACGACTTCACATAATGATGCAATATCCCATCCTTCTGGCATTTTGGCTTTCATTTGTTGCGCTGATATCATGCGGATACCCCTTTCAAACTGATCTGCTGGGTCATCACTAAAGCACCCGCCCTTGGTTACTTAAATCAATTCCAGTATGGACGGGTTCAATACAAAAAAACTCACAATATTTTCGGTTGCATCGTTCGAATTTCTTGAGGTCGCCGTTGAAAAATGTCGATCCTTGGAGTTTTGGTGCAATCTCCGAAAAATAAAGACGGACAGGATTTGGTATTTGTACAGAGATTTTTCTTGCCGATTCACGGAGCCCAATCCATCTTGCATCATCAAAATATGGCCCCTGATATAATGTTATCAATCTTGAGGAGAGAGGATAATTCTTCGAAGGTTCTCTTCCAGAGAGACTCATGTATGAAAGACCATAGAGATATTCAAATGAGTCAAATGACGCTTCAAAGGTATACTCGTTTGGAACTAATGTACTGATAATTCCCTGAACAATCATTAATAAGTAATCATGAAAATTCCCCGATTTCCCGGTTTCTTTTTTGTGAAATTCCAACATCCAATCACGAACGCAAAGAAGTACATACCAGATATTTACTTTGTCAAAAAATGGGGTTACACTGGATGTGAGATAATCAAAATGCTGTATACGGGGTCTTTCAAGAACTGCCGCGAGGCTGTTGAAATTACCTCTACGTGTCGCTGTGATACCTGATGCATAAATAACGAGTAACGCTGGATAATAGCGAAGTCTCTGAAAGCAGTCAAGATAATTTGTCCCGCTAATGATGCCATTGATACCAGAAATTTGTCGAGTTCCCAAAGAGTTTTCAATTTCGGGAATATTTATCAACCGATCAATCGTTTCCGTGATCAAATCGGAATGCACCCCATTATCATAATAAGTCAGAGTTGCTATCATCGCGATAAGAGGAGCTGAGACCTGTTCAAGTTCTTCTAAACGTTTTTTAAAGCACTCTTTTCCATTGACATTTCCAAGAGGAATTACATCTTCACGATTTACTTCTGCAAGAACACGATCAATTTCATCATTGAGTAGATCCGAAAGCATCAATTCCGGTCTCGGATCTCTCAGGGCATCTTTGACTTTTTTAATGGCACTTTCAACGGTAAGTGAGGTAGTTCTTTCGTGGCGATGGAGAAGATCAATCCGCGACTCCAGATCCGCAAAAAACTCATTCGCTGTTCTGATACCTATGGTTGAGAGATGCAATTTCTTGCCAATATTCTCCGGTATCTTTTCAGGAGCATCACGACTGCACCAGAAAAGGGCAAATCTCCGTACTCTATCATCAGTGAGGATCTTCACCAGACCCTTGTCATGTTCCCCAGACCACCCACAGACCACAAGGCCATATTCCGAAAAGATACGATTGAGATAGTCTGCAAGATTGGCATCGTAACTTGCAAGATCTTCGGGGGTCAGTTTCAAATCTGTCGAGGGATACTTCCCATTCACCATCACAATGCGGCACTGATCACCGGCAACCTCCATTAACCGGGGGTCACTTTCATGAGTGATAACGACCGGCGTTTTCCCGGTTTCTTTTTTAATGGCTTCTTCGAGCAGAGGATCAAAATTCGTGGTGATGATCATACTGATGATGCCATCTCTCACAAGCCGGGCAATACTCATATGAGCAGATGTTGGTTCAATCTTCAGCGGTTTCCCATCTTTATCTTCAGGTTCAAAGTAGGGTCGAAGGATTGCAGTACGGTCATCTTTTGACTTTGCAAGTTCATCAAAAAGGCTCGTAAATGTTGGTGCTCTACCCTCATGTGCTTCTTTATACCAGTCCTGCGGCTTCTGACCGGGTTTTATTTTTTTCCCAGCAACCTTTCGGATGAGATCATCAGTAATTTCCCCAGCTGTGAAGATCCCGGTATCCCGGGATATTCCGGAACCGACGAGAAGAGCGTATCTTCTGGGGGAGTGGTGCAGAGCGAAGGCGACCGGGATCACTTCATCAGGTGATGGCATGGCTCATCCCTCCAGTGATCATCACAAAGTCACGTATCGTTTTGCTGGCGTCAACAATACGATCTAAAATCGCCCCGTTTGCGATTCCGGCAGAATTAAAATCTTTTCCGGTATTTTCAATAGTCGATGAACTATCCGGAATTACCAGATAGTTGCCTCTCACATGTTCCCCAAAACGAACTATCTGGAATTTCCAGATAGTTGCCGGTACTAACGGGATCCCGCTCATGCAGAATCACCGTTCTTCTTCGGAGATTTCCCTTTGGGGAGCGCCTTGACTTCTTCAATCATATGATCAAAGTCGCTGGTTGGCTCAGTGGATTCCCTTAACCGCCGTTGTTCTTCGTAGCGTTCGAATTCCGCTTCCGCTTTTTGATGTGCTCTTTCCGCTGAGATCAGTCCGGCAGTCTGGAGGATCTCACGGTCATTCAGTTTTAGGAAGGCATCCAGTTTTACGATCCAATCCTTCATGGTCATGGATTTCCGCTGGCGGGCCTGGAGTTCAGCAAAATCAAGATACTGGTTGACGATCAGGTTAAGTGTGGAGATCTCCTCCTCTGAGAGATAATTTTTAGCAACGGTTACATCTGTTTTGTGAATCTTGCTTTTTGGTGCATGTTTCCACGTTGTTAACCCCATATGCGGTTTATTTGCATTGGCTCGCTCCGCGATCAACTCAGCAGCCGTATGCCCATGAATTGCCCAGTGCATTTTATTCTGGACGGTCTTGAAAAAGTCCTGTGTCATCGGGTCGTGAAGAGTGTAATCGATACTGGTGGCGTAAATATCCGTGATCTTCTGGTAGAACCTGCGTTCAGATGCCCGAATATCCCGGATGCGCTCAAGAAGCTCATCGAAATAATCCTCACCGATATTCTTACCCTCTTTGAGTCGTTCATCGTCGAGAACAAACCCTTTCACCACATATTCACTGAGGCGCTGGGTTGCCCACTGGCGGAACTGGGTGCCGCGATGGGAGCGGACACGATAACCAATTGCAATGATGACATCGAGATTATAAAAGTCAATAAGCCGCTCAACCTGCCGTACCCCTTCAGTTTGAACTATCTGGAATTTCCGGATAGTTGAGGAGGGGTCGAGCTCTTTTTCATCGTAAATGTTGGTGATATGCTCATTGATGGTCTTGACAGATTTTTGGAAGAGATCTGCTATCATTCGTTGGGTTAACCACACGGATCGTTCAAAGAGACGGACCTGTACTCTGGGTTCCCCCTCTTCCGTCTGGTATATCAAGAATTCAGATGCTGCCCGTTGAGCATCATATATCTCTGGTAAATTTTCTTCCGCCATCAACTACTCCCCCCGTACCCAATCTCCTTCAGATGCCCGGCTATCTGTTCATCGACCGTGCGGAGTTCCTTCTCCACATCCTGAATCGCGGCCCATGTCGCGGGAATATCAACCTCCTCGACATCCTTCTGGGGCGAGACGTACAGGGTCACGTTCAGGTTGAAGTCGTTCTTCTCAAGCTCAGCAAGCGACACAACCTTGGAGAAACCCTCAATCTCCTCCCATGAGTTAGTCACACCAACAATCCGTTCGATGTTCTTGTCAGTGATGATGTTCAGCTTACGCACATCGGGATGCTTGCCAAACTCCAGCGCCGCATTGATGATGAGCACCTTGTTCCGGTGACCGGATGGCTTGTTCTTCCCGAAGAAGAGCAAGGCTCCGGGTGCGCCGGTGTTGTAGAAGAGTTTCTCCGGCGTCAGGATGATGCACTCCAGCAGGTCGGCTTCAAGGATCTGCTGACGGATCGCCTTCTCCTTGCCACCACGGAACAGACACCCGTTGTCGATCACAACACCGACACGGCCATTGCCACTCTTCGCCGAGGCAAGCATGTGCTGGATCCAGGCCCAGTCGGCGGATTGCCGGTTCGGGAACCCGTACGAGAACCGCTGCTTCCAGAACTCCCCTTTCTTCAACTGGTTCTCATCATACATGTCCTGGTTCCAAGGGGGGTTTGCCACCACAACATCGAACTGCCGGATCGCTTCGCCATCCTTGAACTTGGGGTAGAGGAGGGTATCCCCATAGGCAAGCTGTACGTTCCGGATATCGTGGATGTACATGTTCATCCGGCCATATGCGAGGGTCTTGGCGTTTGCCTCCTGCCCATAGAGAAAGATCTGTTTGACGGCATCCGGACCAAAATGCTGCTTGACATGGGTATACGAAGCGATGAGCATCCCGTTTGAGGCCGATGCCGGATCATACACACTCTCACCAGGTTTGGGATCGAGTATCTCAATTAAGAGCCGGATGACCTCACGGGGGGTGTATACTTCACCCTCCTTGGCCTTCTGGGGTGCGAAATACCGGAGAATCCATTCGTATGCATCCCCAAGAACATCCGGGGAGACGTGGTGGAGTTTCTTCTCGCTGAAGAGCTCAACCAGCTGTCGGAGAATCTCGCCATTTTCCTGGCTCTTGGCAAACTCAATGAAATCGACGGTATCAAGGACATCGCGAAGTTCGGGATTTCTCTCAGCGATCTCCTTGAGAGCTTTTGAGAAGACCTCAGGGAGTTTGTTTACTTCCGCCCTGAGGTTCTCCCACAGGTAATCCTCCGGCAGATCGAAGTCATGATACATTGCCCGCTTGGCTTCGGCCTCGGCTTCGAGTTCAGTATACCCATCGTGAAGGGCCTCTTCTTTTGCCGCTTCGTATTCCATCTCCCACTTGTCACTGATGCGCTTGAGAAAGAGGGGCAGAAGGATGAATTTGTAGTCAACCCGGGTCCTGATGATATCGGCAGCACGTTTCAGAAGGGATTCAAGATCGCTCCGGGTCAGGGTATTGTTATTGAGGTCAAAAATTTCTGTGACCATAGCGTCCTTGCTTACCAAGGTATAGATCTTCTTTCGGGCATCGGTTGTATCGGAAGTTACGGTAAGCATCCCAGCTCTTCGAAGCCGTGAGAGGAGAACCGGGACTTTTTCCGGAGTGTCATGTTCAACTTCGCCGAGAATTTTTATTGCATCATCGAGGCGGAATGCCTCGCTGGTATAGTGAGCCCAGAGGGTCGTGTATCCTTTTTCGACCCACATGGGGAGTGATCCGTTGAGACTCATACAATGTAATTAACTGTTGAGTGTAAATAGTTTTTGTTTATTGTAAAAACAATTTTAAAATGTGTTTATGTATTTTCATCTCTTCATATGCAAGGTGCGTTAATAGAATATTATTTAAAGACATTCTTATTTTTTCAAAGAAACTGGAACTTGGTTCATCTTCAATAATAGTGAATATATCATTGCATATATTATTTCTCATGCGGATCTAAAACACAAATAGCTCATGTCGATTTGTGTCATCAAACATAAATCATCATTCAGAATCTTCAGACAAACCAATCATTGCCCTCACTTATCCGTGTCCCAATCCCCGGTCTTGCACCAGTCTCATTCTCTCTCTGTCGTAAACCCCGCTTCCATCTAACCTCCATCATCCTAGTATTATTTATACAATTTCTTTGATACAAGAGAATAATCACAAGTACCGCACGAAGTCTGCACACTGACAAAAGCCGGGATGACGGGATGGATTTCTCCTCTCCGCGTCATGGTGTTTGGATGTGGCATTGACTGGTGTCCGTGTTGTGCTTCTCCGGGTATTGTGGGAAAGTAGCCATCGTGCCATGAAACTCCGGGCAGGTGCCCTTGACAGATTCGGGAATATGCATCCCGGTACGAAGGGACTGCCGGAGCATACGATGGAATGAGAAAAGGAGTGATTCTTTGACCACAATGAAAAAGACTGCCGGGAGGCCTCGCAGTGTCTCCCGGATGGGAACAACAAGGACACCCTCCGTGAGGGGAAAGAAGGCCGAACAGAAGACTACTCTGCAGGTACAACATCGGAATCCTGCAGGGTCCCTCCAGAAAAAAACGGAAACCAGCGTCATCATCCATTCCCCATTGAATGTGATGGTGGAGAACGCACAACCGGGTCGGACACGGAGCAATCCGTTGGTATTCGAGGCAATGGAGATACTCAGGACATACGCGTATCTTCCCGTACGGCTGAGCGAGCCCGGGATTCCTATCAATCTTATCGGGCTGAGGAGCAGCGGTTCGCTCCTTGTCTGCGCCCTCCGCTCACGTCTGCCTGTACCTTCTGCGGTCAGGCTCCGTGAGATCTATTCCCTGAAGGTGGACTACCTCTGTGCTCTGGCAGGGAAAGTTAAGGACAGAATTATGATCTGGGTCTACTCACCGGCCTGCGGCTGGCGATATTACCTGGTGTACCCGGGCGGTCTCCGATACGACCTCGACTTCCCGAAGTCGCTGGAATAATCTTCTCCTTTTTTTATGCAATTTACTTCCTTCGCGATTGATTGACCCCCTTGCGCCATCCCGCCCCCAAGGGGGCGTGGGCGCTTAGGATTCTTCGGTATTACCTGTTCAGATATCTCATCCCAGTTGCGAACCAGTAATACAGAGGCATCGTAACCGGGGGATGCCCACGCGGCGGGAGCTTCAGCCCCCAAGAGCGTCAGATCCGTATCACTTTTTAAATAATTTCTGTTGCTATTCCAGTTCCGATCAATGCCAATCCGCGCCGAACTGCGTGAATTTCGATTCCGGCAAATAATCTGCTCCGGATTGATACCCCCGGAATTACCCGTTATATCCCCATAGCCAATGCTGTATGTCAAAGGGCGCCCCGAGACAAAGGAAAAACAGAAACAAAGAAGGAAAAACATGGCAGACTTTACCACAAGCACAACCACGAAGAGCGCGGTCCGCAAGCTCGCGGCCCCGCTCGCAGATGTGACTACCTTCGACAACCTTGTCCAGGGCGTCATCACGAACAACCCCTTCCAGTGCGTTGCCTACAACGCACAGGGAGTGAACCACAACCCGGTAGAACGCAGCAAACAGGGATACACGGTACGGGTCGTGTACCAGGACTCCGATGCAAAGACCATTGCAGTCACTACGGTCCGTGCACCGACAATCGCGTCATTCACGAGCACCGCCAGCCTGATCGTTGCCGACACGGCAATAGCAACCGCCCTTGGCGGTACACCGGTCCGGGACCTGGCGAACGAGAAGTATGCAGCGTCCCTGAAATGCCACGATGCCAACGGCGAGATCTACTTCGTCAACTTCAGCCGGGACCAGGTAACCCTCACCTCGTTCTCGGACGAGGCGATCCGGAGCAGGGTCGAGACCTGGGCAGACACCGTAGCGGCGCTGGCCTGAGGTGAGTACCATGGACAATGAACTCATCATCACCGGGGCATTCCTCGGGGCCGGCCTGCTCGCCTACGTGATCATCCCGGGACTCCTCGTCATCTGGGACCGGGTGCTCGACCACATCGGATCGGGAGACACCAACCGGAAGTAACGAAAAAGAACCATCCGGGCAGGGAAACCATCCCCTGCCCCTTCATTTTCTTAACAAAACGGGAGTTTACGATCCGCCCGCTTTCGGATCCCGTGTCATCGGGCAGACATTGCACCCCGCCATCTCCCCGAAGCAGAAGAGGAACCGTTCCCGGATCGTCCGCGGGAGCTTGTCCTCCGGGATCGGGACGAACCCGAACGTCTTGTAAAACGGGATTAAAACCAGCGTTGAGTGGATATAGATCTGTTCCGAGTCGCAGGCCGCAATGAGGGCTTCCACCGCTTTTCTTGCGTACCCTTTCCCGCGATAGTTCTCTGACGCAAAGACGCAGTCCATCTCCACCCCGTCCGGGTGGACGGTATGCCGGGCGGTTGCAGCAAGGTGGCCGTCCTCAAAGACGCCGAATATCCGCTCGGTCGCCTTGTCCGCCTTCTGGTCGCGGTACTCCTCCCAGAGCTTCTCGGCAAGGGAAAATTCCCCGGGTTTGAGCTCGCGTATCTCAACGGTTATAAAAACACCCTCTGATTATCATGATGGACAGTCCTTGGATACCGTACTATTTCAGCGTGCGGGATCTGATCATCCCCCTCACATGCTTATAACCCACCGGTACCCACCTTTACCATAATGTGCGGGATCGCAGGCCAGTACTGCCTTGACGGACGGGCGCCGGACACAGCGCTCCTTGCCGCAATGTCGGAGCGGCTCGCCCACCGGGG
>Ga0172381_10002587_pt1 | contig 19855 bp, 29 predicted proteins | sample Leawel6488metaG_FD_119754 | JGI IMG/M metagenome (GOLD analysis project Ga0172381, IMG submission 119754) | Leachate microbial communities from a municipal landfill in Southern Ontario, Canada - Leachate well 64-88 metaG | ecosystem: Engineered > Solid waste > Landfill > Unclassified | place...
AGCTAGTTCGCCACCGTATCGCATCATTCAGCCAAGAGAGTACGCGATATTGTTGCTATTCTCCGGAGAAGAAGGGAATGTCGTTCGTGATCCCGCCGTGGGTAGGATTGCAACCATGTGAAGTGACCGATGTTCGTGATGAAATCAACACTCTTGTTGCGAGTGGTAATAAAGCCGAAGCGGAGTGGTTGACCAGTATGGCGATGTCCGAACACGCCTACAACTATCTTATCGATCAAGGTTGGAAACCCGAGCAGGCCCGTTCCGTCTTACCCAACAGCCTCAAGACCGAGATCGTGATGACGGCCAATCTACGTGAGTGGCGCCGAGTGCTATCCCTTCGTACATCAACAGCTGCGCATCCGCAGATGCGTGAAATCATGGTTCCACTTTTGACGGAACTTCGTACCAAGATTCCCGTCATTTTTGACAATCTGGAGGCCACAAAATGAACAACACCCCATCTGATACACCATTCGACGACATCATCAAGGAACCTCTTCTTACCGAAGAAGGACTCATCAATCCGGTCTGTATGGCCGAGGCAGAGGCTGCCATCGGTTCTATTCCACTGGACTACCAACAACTCGCCGATGATGGTGAGTGGTCCGAGAAATGGTTTACGTCCAGAAAGGAGATCGTCGGAACATTCGCGATGTGGGCCTGTCGGCAGTCTCCCTACGGATGTCCAACCGGTCTGGAATCGGTTTGCAAGTACCTCAACGAGTGTCTGAAGACCGAATGCGAATGGAGTAGTGGTGATATACCCTGGGCGAACCTCAGCCTTTGTGATATCAACAAAATGCTTTACGATATCTTATATGAGAAGGGCGTGAAAGCGTTTGACGTGTGGAACGAGTGTGTTGCCGGAAAGGCTCCGAGTATCTCATTTACCAGCCGGTATGGCACTGCCAACTACGATCCCGACAAGGACTTCATTGATCTCGACGCGTTGTTGCACAATGTCTCTATTACAATCCGCGATGAACGACGTCGTGACGATGCGTTTTACAAAAAGTTTGATGCCGACTGGAAACGACATGAGATAGAGAAGGGCAAGTGACCTATGAAACCGCTCGGTCGTCGATCCGTTCGCTTTCCGTCGAAACGTGACTGCCACCCTCCCAAGGGTCATGTCAACTGGTGGGAGGTCGAGAACGACACCACTAAGAACGGTAAGAAACGTGATCGGCGGCAGTCCAAGAAAGGCATCGAGAAGGCCGACTGATTCCTATTTATCAGGGTGAAACGTCTCCTCCTCACCCTACTTTTTCTAACGTCCACACTCTGTGCGCAGGACTACCACACGGTCCCATCAACCGTCATCTGCACCAGCTCCGAGAACTTCGTGATGTTGGCGGTGGAGGACAACCAACCCAAGGTCTTTACAGAAAGTCGGTCAGCTGTTCTCGCCAAGCCCGTGACCATCTCCGCCGAGTATCGGGCCTACGCAAATCTGCTGTTCTCCAGTGGTCTGAAGGTCCGTCTTGAGGCAGAGACCAGTTTGGTGGTCTGGACGGCGGAGCAAGACGTCGCAATCGAGGCTGACGGAACGGTTCGTCTTGAGGGTGACGACATCGGAGCCGTTCTCAACGTGAAGCTAGAAAAAGGATCGGCTCGGTTCCACCTTCCAGCACCGACCAATCAGGCCAGAACATTCATCGTTCAGACCGACCACGCTGAGATTGAGGTCCATTCGACTTCTTTTAGCGTTGAGATAGCCGTCCACGACTTCACCAAGGCCAGATGCTATAACGGCTACCTTTTAGTTACGTTGGCCAACCACAAGGTCGAACGTATAGAAAACGAAGAGGCGTCGATCTATGGTGGAAATCAGATCGTTTTACGTGGTGTTGGCACGATACAACCCTACACGTGGCCCACGGACACGCTACCAATGTTCCGATACGACGACAAGACGAAAACGATCACAATTTTGATCGAATAAGGTCTCGAATTTGATCCAACGTGCCGAAGTTCTCCGCCTTTATATCCATTTCCCAAATTTTGAATAGAGTGAATCCATGTTGAACGCAAAATTTTTCTTTGGTTACATCTCGTGACATTTTAGCCAACTGAATTGTATTTAGCGGGCGTTTATTCGGCCCAAATACTGTTGGATTACCATGCCAGTAATCCCCTTGAACCTCCAGCAATATTTTGTGTTGTTTATTTCCAAAATCAAACTGAAGGCCGTCCAATATCACTCCGAATTCGAACACCAATCCACGATTCGACAATTCACGTTGAACGATTGTCTCAATTTTATTTGGAACCCAGTTTGGCATTTGAGAAAGCATCGATGCTTTTCCGCCGGCAACTTTCGACAATCGATATTTGATGGGGTCGTTAGATTGTAATTTTCGTTGAGCATTTGATAGTACGGTTCTATATTCGGATTGTTTGTCAGTTGAAAGCGATGAAAACCAATTTTTGCACTTAGACCGCATCGCGTCAATGGTATCTTTGCGGTGATGTTTTCCGTAAAATGGATTTGAACTTCCGCTAATTGATTTGGAAAATTTCTTCCGTCTGTTCGATTCTAATATGACCGCCTTATCTACGCCAAATTTTTCAACCCACACGTCATAGTTCGTTTTTCCATACATTGCGTTATTTTTACCAATACACCATGTTCCAGTTCGCTCATCACTCAGACGTCGTTTTAGTTCGTCGGAATGGTGCTTTCCACGGAATGGATTTTGATGTATTCCATACCATTTGCGGCCAAAATATGATCGGTTCAAGTGGACTGATGTAATGGATTTTATGCTATACCAAGATTGGTCCCCTGAGCATTGTATTTTTATATTGTGAGCACGTATGTCCGGTTTCACAACTTCTGAACCGTCCTCTAAAATATACTTGGATGGATTTGCCTTGGAATTTCCGATACGATATTCCCGAACGATTTTGCCATCTATTTGTATGATGTTTTTCATATTAGCGATCTCCTTTCCAATAAATATAGGCGTCGCTCACGAAGGCATCAAACAATCTTCATTTTACAACTTCTATACGCATCTTTTACATTGGATATTCCTCCGTAACTCACGCCTGATCTCAGATGTTCATCTATTTTGCGAAGTTGATCTTCCAATGCGTATTGCGATGAAAACGCTTTTACCGCCCCCTCTTCGTGCCGAGTGTTATTTTTTGCACGGGCAGTAGAGTTTCCGTATTGTAGAACCGTGCCGTTGTTGGACAGCTCGTGTGCCCAACGGAACAGCGCGCTACTCATCACAAACTTTGCACCGAGGTTGAGGGCTTTGTAGATGTCGCCATACGCGATCTCTCCGGTATTCTCATCCAAAACGGTGAGGCCGCCGTCCAACATCATGTCGTATTTGGCCACCGAGACACACTCGGCGAAATCGGCCAATGTTGAACCGAAGCCGGTATATTGCCGCGTACGACACAACTCGGACACGCCTATACCAAACTTGCAGCAATCTACACCAAGGTCTTCCAGCCAACGAATACCATCGGAGTTGGATAGGTTTCCGGCAATCAAATAAACATCGGGATACATAGATCGGATGGTACGAATGTGATCCTCAAAATGTGCATTATAAATTAGAGCAACATCTATTGTAATCCAGTCCAACCTGAGACCAAGGGCCTTGATTTTGGTAAGTAATGTAATGTCATCCGGTTTTACACCGACCGAGATACTCTTCAAATCCCAACTTTCGTCGTTGATATTACGAACAAATCGTAAAATGTCATCGGAGCCGCCCAACCGATGATAAACATACGGCCACTTCAGTCGTCCAAAAACATTTAGCACATCGGAGTTTTGACACGATGGCATGTTGGACAGAACAACGGGAGATGCCACCGTTTTCCCATTCACCTCGACCGATATATTCGCATCGTCTCGGGTCTTCAGAATGCTCATGTTGTGTTGGAGAACGATGTTGCGAAAATACGGAGGCGTCATATATCCAACATTTTGAGGAAGATGGCGTGAAATGTCAAGGACGTTCATATTTATAACCGTATGGAACGTCCCATCCGTCTTAAAAAAAGTAAAGAGCTTCCGATGCCCGACAAGGACACCCTCAAAATGTTGGTGGAGTTCATCGGCCACGCCTCAAACCATCTGAACCTTGGCGATGAGCCGGTCACGGTCACGCTGTTGCACGCTAACCCCGGACGTCCAATCACGACGGGAGCGTTTGATCCCAGTGACAAGAGCATCTGTTGTATTATTCAGAACCGAAACTTCATCGATTATATCAGGACAATCGCACATGAGCTAACACACCTGAAACAGGCCGTGAATAACGAGTTGATTGGCGAGATACAGGAAATAGGTGGGAAGATTGAGGATGACGCGAATGCGAGTAGTGGCCGCATTGTAAAATCGTATATAAAAAATGTTCTCACCAAGGAACAAAAACAAAAGTTGGGTCTCGGTGTTTTCTAACCAATGTCGGACTTCACCTTCACCACCCAGCATCTTCAGTCGTTCGCTCCCATCAAGGAGTACGAACCAGTGAACGGCTTTGACCCAATCAAGGCTCTCAACCGCGTCGGTCGTCCCCAAGATGCAGAGCCGTTCGACGGTGAAGGACTTGCCGAGCTCGAATCCTTTTGCCAGAAACACGGCATCTTGGCCGCAAACTTCGGCAACATGCCACCCAGAGCAGCCCTCAAGATGCTGAAGGATCGTATCGGTCAACCTATTACAGAACAGACAAAGAGGACACTTCTCAATGGATGAACTGAAATTGACATCAATTTTGAGAGAAATCGAGCGACAAGGTGAATTTGCAAAAGTTCTACTGGAATCTCCAATGCGAATTCCGCCGCTGAATATCGACGCGTTCTCCAACAATGTTGAGAACTATACGTATACGGAACTGGTAAAGAACAAACTCGGAAAACCAATAGACGATTTTGATGGATATGAAGTTTTCAGGTATACCATTGGGAAAAATGTATATGACATTTTCTCAAACGATCCATTGACGAAGGCGTTTTTTATGTACGAGATAGACGGCAACGGATCGTTCGTGGAGAAAAAAGTATGGCAAGACGAAGTTTCGTTGGGACTGTGCCGTCGGATTATCTTGGATTACTATCTATCAACGTTTGGGTCAGTAATATCGGACGGTGTCCACACCGAACTCGGCGAACGGTACTGGAAAAAGATCGCCGGCGAAGCTCTGAAGCGGAGTTATAAACTTTTTGTCATGGACCACGGCAAAAAAATTCAGTTGACCGATGTAAACGAAATGGATACATATTGGGGATTGTCGCCGTCAATGGAAACGCATCGATTTATTATAGAAAAATGAACCTATCAAACCAGTTTGACCCAAACTTCGAGTCGTTCTTCCCCGACATTCTCAACGAGTCCTTTGAGGACTGTGTCATGGTTCCGTTGCCGGTGGACCCAACACTCGTCGAGTACATCTCCAGCATTCCAGATGATGCACTCTACACCGCCGAGGCTGGCTATGGTCGTGAAGACAACCCGCATGTGACGGTGTTGTACGGTATCGCCGACACTGATGCGGACAAGACCAAGGACATACTGAAACGATTGCCGAAGCGACTCACCGCGACGTTGGGAAAGATCACGGTGTTCGAGACCAATCCGAAGTTCGACGTCCTCAAGATCGACGTGACCAGCCCATCTCTGGCCAGACTGAACGACTTCCTTTGCAAAAACGTCGAATACCACAACGACTACCCGAAGTACCATCCACACGTCACGTTGGCGTTTCTCAAGAAGGGCCGCGGCAAACCGTATGTCGGTGACACCACCTTCGAGGGAAAGACGGTCAAGTTTGACTCGTTCATCTACTCGGACAAAAACAGCCAACCCACTACCATCAACGAGTTGTCCATAATGACGGGTATGGGCGGCGGATATGGTGGCCAGCCTGGAGGTCCAACTGCGGGCTCTTTTGGAACGATGTCATCTCCCGGGTTCGCCGACGCCCGATCCGCAATGTTTAAGAGTCAAAACTATCCAAACCCGGCTACGGGTAGCAACAATTCGGTGACCAAGGCCCAACTACAAGGACAGAAATATCCCGACCAAGAGTTCGGTACGATGCGACGTGGTGCGAAGTACACGCCGGCGACAAAAGGCGTTCCCCCCGGTGGAAACAACATCCCACCAAAGAGTGGTGCCGAAGCTCCAAAACTACAACGAAATGTCAGCACAATGCAGGGAAACACCGTCATTAGCAATGGTCTCGTCGATGTCATTGAACCCGAAGACCTGAACGATCCTCGATTTTCACCCGACGAAATCTATCAAGGCATCCGACAAGAAATGAAAAAGATGGAGTATCCACTAAAGTCGGTTGCATTGGAAATCGTAAAACAACATTTAGCAGCCAATCCGAAGTATTACTCGGACCTCCATCTTTACGACATGAGTGGAGAATGATTCCGTCAAAACCAATTACACATTTATGAACCTAAAAGCACAACGTGATCTACCGTCGGCACATCCTCAAGCCGTGGCTACAAATGGTCCAGTCGATAAAGAAATGGCGATTGGACAACGTGTGGAAATGGAACACACCAACGATATGACGCTCGCGGCGCGGATCGCGGCCGACCACTTGTCCGAAGACCCTGCTTACTACAGCAAGTTGATGGCAGCTGGTCTTGTTGATGAGCCTGAAGCTCAAGAGATGGTTGCGCAAAAGGGAAACACCGCTCCCCACGTGGAGACCCGTCCGTTGCAGCCTGTGCCACAAGCTCCGACACAAGGAAACTTCATTGACGCTACTCGTAAGACGAGACCTCTTGGTTCCGATGGTATTGAGCACTTTGGTTCGCAAATCGCTCAAGCATTGACGGGCGCAGTTCCGTCTGGTGCACCGATGGCAATCATCTCTTTGGGTGGAATGACATGTGAAGGTGGAGCAAAGATCACCGAGCCAAACGCCGGCATTACATCCGACCAAAAGGGCAAACGGTGGTCTATTGATGCGTATCCGACTGACAAGAAGGTGACGCCTCCGATGCGTTGATCTTTTTATATATACGGTGTTATATTTATGGGGCATGAAACGCTCCTATAACACTTTCCGCAAAACCCTCTGGGTTCTCTGCATCGTCTCGTTCCTCTTTCTCAATACGTCATGCGTAACCAGTGACGCTGCGAAGCTGAAGGAGGAGTACGTCAAGAAGAGTGAAGTGCAGAAACAGATCGACGAACTCAACAAGAAACACTCCGAAGAGCTTGAGAAAGCGACGGCTGACATATCCAAAACGAAGGACACCGTCATCTCAGGACAAGACACCCAACTTCAGACGGTCGCCGACAGCTTGTATGGTGCAAACCTCGCGTTCAACTTCTATACGCCTCCCGAACCGTCTCGCGTCGATCTGATCGTCAACAACCGCGTCAACGAAGCCGCTGCCGCGACTGGCAAGAAGGCCACCGCAGAAGCGATGGAACGGGAGAACGAGCGGCTGAAGAAAGAGTTGGACGAGAAGATCACAAGCCTTGAAGACCTTCGGAAGAAGCATGAGGAGGTTGTGAAAACGAATACAGATCTCGCCAAACAAACGGAGGCCGATAAGAAGGAATTGACTCGTCTTCAGAAGGAACTTGCGGACACGAATCTTCGACACGCAACGGAACTCGCCGAGAAACAGAAAGAGGTGATTGCGCGGCAGGAAACAATCAACAAGATGGAGAAGGATCGTGCTGATGACCGTGACGCTCGGCAGAAGTTGGAACGTGAGATCAAGATCAAAGCAATCGCGGTGTGTGGAATACTGGCACTACTGTGTGTTGCGGGCGCGATTTGGATGCCAGCGTTTAAGAGCAAGTTCGTTACAGGCGCCGCTACATTTGGTGGTTGTGCCGCTGCCATTCTTTACGTTCAGCCGTGGATGGTAGCAGCAGTCGTTGGCGTTGTGGTGATTGGCATGATTGTCAAGATGTCGATGGAACATCACGCCGTCGACAAGACCGCGACAAATCTGGTTGCATTTGTCGAGGACCAGAAAAAGTCCAATCCGTCCGCATTTGATAAGGAAACTCTGAAGAACTACAATGGCAAGTACGATACCGATTCGAAGACAGGAAAAACTACGGTAGTACCCGATCCAGCTGTGGAAAAGGTGATTGAGCAGAAGCTCAGAGAAAGTAACCGTATTTGATGTTGTTATACGATTGACAAACGTGGTGGGATGTATGATACTCATCACGTATGGACAAGTCTAACCCACTATTCAGAGCCAAATGCACTGTCATTGGAGCCATGCAATATGGCAATGACGGACGTAGCATTCGTGCAGAGATGACCGAACGCCTTGGTCAGTATGGCATCATCGTCTACGACCACTACAATAAACCCTTCATCGAGGCTGTCCGAGAGGATGAGGATCGGCGGGAGTACATGAAGTCCTTGTTGGAGAGTGGTAAGTACGACAAGCTTGCAGCTCTCAAGAACATCCGAACATTCGACCTCAAGCTTATCGACATCTCCGACTTCATCGTGTTCGCGTTTGACCCAAAGGTTCCGACCTGTGGAAGTTGGGAGGAGTTTTTTTGGGCCAATCGCGCCAAGAAACCCATCTTTTTCATCAATCCGTCTGGAAAGAAGACCACACCGTTTTGGGTCTTCTGGACCATACCCCATAAGTACATCTACGAGTCGGTAGACGGCTTCTACTCTACGATTGACTCCATCTGTACTGGAAAGCATCCGATTGACAACGACCGTTGGAAACTTTTGAAACCATCTTTCCGATAAAACATGAGCGACACCCCACTCGAAGATTTCGGCGAATCTATACCGGAAACCACGGCAATGTCAGCCAACGACAGAGCTGAGCAACGGTTGCTGGACCGTTTGCTGAATAACCCGGATACAGCGATGGATGAGGTTCGTAACACGTCGAAGATGACGCAATGGGCCATCCGTGGTTCCGGTGAGTATCAGGGCATACAAAAGACCCAAGGCACGTTGCCTCCTGGCGTGTACCGAATCAAGGTTGTCAACGGTAACATGATATTTTGCAAGACGGTTGTGAACATTGACAATCTGATGGAGTTCTCCGACTGGATCGGCAACTCCTTGCTCAAGGAGATCGAGGACTTCTGGTCACGGTCCCAACGGTTTGCCCACTTCGGGTTCCTACATCGTCGTGGATACCTGCTCTACGGTCCTCCCGGCGGTGGCAAGACCTCATTGGTTCAGCAGATCATCAAACGGATCATTGACCACAATGGAATCGTGTTCATCTGCGACGTTCCGGACATGATGGCGGACGCTCTACGAATCTTCCGCGAGATTGAGCCGGATCGGAACATCGTGTGTATCTTCGAGGACGTTGATGCTTTGATCGAGACATACGGTGACGACGAACTGCTATCACTGTTGGACGGTGAGTCCCAAGTTGACAAGGTTCTTAACATCGCCACCACCAACTACCCCGAAAAGCTGGACAAACGTCTGGTCGGTCGTCCACGTCGGTTCGACCGCGTCGTCAAGATCGGAATGCCGAACGAAGACGTCAGACGGTCGTACTTCACCACGAAACTGAGGCTCGACCCCGCAACGGACGATGTCGACAACTGGATACGGGAAACCAAGGACTTTTCGTTCGCAGCAATGGCGGAACTGGTCATCTCGGTGAAGTGTCTGGATACACCGTTTAACGATGCCGTGAAGACATTACGGAAACTCATGGTGACAAAACCAGCCGACTTTGAGAATGACGGTGTTTCCGTTGGGTTTTTTACGCCGCCGTGATATTTATACTGACAACCTCAATACAACACTATGTACAACGGAAAAATCTCATATCAAGGCGCAGAAATCACGGTCGATCAGGCTGTTACACTCGGCCTCATCGTTCGAGATGGCAATGGTGACATCTGGCTCAAGCAAGACACCAACAAGGCCGTCAAGATCGTCGGCGATCTGTTCTTGCAGTAAACTACAAAAAGGTTATATGTCAAAATACTATATCGTGGACACCTCAAAGGCGTCCGGCGGAAAGTCGCCTGTACTCCTATTCGATACACCAAACGGTGTCATCAAGTATTTGGAAGGCGTCTGTCAACGTCGGTTCGGCCAGAGTCGGACACAGTTCATGCAATCCGTCAACGAACTCGGTTTCGGTGCGGATGACACCGACGGTCGTACCTTCTTTGAGCAGATGGAGCAATACTTCCAGATGGGCGTTATCCGAGGTGACTCGGTGCCCGTCAAATGCAACATCTTCGAGGCTGAAAAGTTCTCAAGGCTAAAGGACGTACACGGAAACTGATGGGCGTTGGACTACAGGATGTTCTGGTTTGGACCGAACCGACGCACATCCTCACCAAGTATGGTAAGCGGTGGGTGCGAAGTTGGGTGATACCTCAAGATTTCCTTGAGGGATTCTTCATTTTTTGGGAGAAGAACAAACTGAAGCTGAAGCTTCAAGGATACAGCATCGGCAAGAACAACCGTGGTCGGTGGTGTCTGTTCGAGTGGCAGATACGTAAGGGCGAATTCCGTGAGATGTTCGGTCAGGATAACCAAAAAGTTGACCCGAAGACAGTCATAAAAGAAAGTACGTTGCCAACGTACGATGTAAAAAATCCAGAAGGACTTCGTACTTGGCAGGTTCCAGCTGTGTCACGACTCGTTGCATCTATCCAACGGAACGGCGCCGCGATAGATGGATCGGATACGGGATGTGGAAAAACTTACTGCGCGGTGGCCGTTGCTCGGGAGCTCGGCATGCGTATTGCGGTTATTTGTCCGAAGGCGGTCATTTCTCCGTGGATAAAAGTTATCAAGAAGCACTTTGGTATGATTCCCGAGTTCGTTCTGAACTACGAGTCGGTCAAGTCGGGAAAGTACAAGAACATCGGAAAGTGGGTCAAGGTCAGTAAAGTCAGCACTCGTGAGAGGTTCGAGTGGACCGCCCATAAGAACACGCTTATCATCTTCGACGAGTCGCATCGTCTCAAGGGACTGAACACTCAGAACTCCGAGATCGCCATTGCGGCAAAGGCTCAGGGATACAAGATACTGTGCTGTTCTGCTACAAATTGCATAAATCCGTTGGAGCTAAAAGCTGTTGGATACATCTTGGGCCTATACAAGAAGGGCAAATGGACGGCATATCTACGTGAGAATGACTGCGACCAAGGCCGGTTCGGTTGGCAGTTTAACGGCGACAAGACCGTACTGGCAAAACTACACGGCGATCTGTTCCTCGAACGTGGCATCCGACTGAAACGTGAGGACATTCCAGGCTTCCCGATGTGTGAGATCATCGCCGAGGCTTACGACATCGATGAAGCCTCTGAGGGAAGCATCAAGAAGATTTACGCCGAGATGGATCGGGAGCTTGAGATGCTTCGCATCAAAAGCAAGAACACCGCCGAGTACAAGATCAACGCTATGGTGGTCCAGCTTAGAGCGCGGCAGCGATCCGAACTCATCAAGGTGCCGTTGTTTGTTGAGATGACCGAGGAGGCCATCGAGGACGGTATGTCGGTTGCGATCTTCGTCAACTTTTCTGAGACGATCAATGCACTAACAAAACGACTCAACACCAAGTGCATCGTTTGGGGCGAGAACATCGGAGATGAGCGTGATAAGAACATTGAGTCGTTTCAAGAAGACAGGTCAAGAGTAATAATCGTAAACACGAAAGCCGGAGGCGCCGGTCTTTCACTTCATGATCTGAATGGTACGTATCCACGAATGTCCATCATATCACCGACGCCGAGCGCGGTTGATCTACGTCAAGTGTTGGGGCGCGTGTGGAGAGACGGTTCGAAGTCCAAAGCCGTTCAGAAGGTCGTGTTCGTGGCCAACACAGCTGAAGAAGAAACATGCGACCGAGTCAAGGAGAAGTTGGAGAACTTGGACGTCATTAACGACGGTGAATTGACCATCGGAAAGATGTTTTAACGTATTCCTTGACTGAATACTTTTAACGAAGTAACCTCTTGACAATCACATCAATGTTGATACGATTGCCATAAAGATTTTTTTGGAACATACTGCATACATTTAATGATGACAAAGTCAAGTACATCAACATTTACAGTTCGGGGACCGCAATGGTCTGAGATCGTCGTTATAGACGAATCGGACTTTCCCGACGATAGATCAAAATACATGGAGATCGCTACACGTGGAATGGAATCTCAGTGGAAATCCTCGGAGAGTAAGTTCAAGCTTGGTCCAGTCGTTGAGGTAAAACAGAAGTCAAAAAATAGCAAATCTGTATTGGTCAACACATACTGGGGACTTCTTAACTCATCAATACCATTGGCTCAGTCCCGAGCTGAGACGATTCGTGAAAACTATAAAACCGAAACCGGACAAGACCTACAGCTTGATACTATTGGATTTACTGAAACGAAATGACCCCAAAACAAGCAAACCTATTTCTGTCCGACATACAATCCGAGTTGATTCCAACGGACTACTGTCAGAACATCTACGTCTCAATACGTGATATAGGAACGAGGTCATTTGTCAACGCACACTGTCAATCAATCGACGGTTGGTTATTCATCTGTACAAAAACCGAATCATTCTGTGTTCAGGAGAAAAACTTGGGGGATTATGTTTGTGTGGATACAGTAACCATGCCAACATACGCGATATCTAAAGAAAGAGTTGCATCATGAGTGAAGAAACAAAAGACCAATCATTGACCGTCTCCGGATCATCCAACGGTACTCCTACGCATCCTGGAATCACATCGGAGATACAGATTTCACCTGTGAGAAAACTGCCGTGGCTTGCTTACGGTGGCCGACCAATGAGAATGCTCCTTGAGAGTGAGATACTAGCGGCGCAAAGTGTCTCAAAAACCGAGAAGCAAGTTGCTCGCAAACTCGGCGTGTCCTATGTGACATATCAAAAGTACGCCAAGATGTATGGAATCTTCGGGCGTGTGATGAACCGTGCCGGCAAGGGAATCAACAAGCCTATCAAGAACGAGAACTCCGGTCGGTATCCACTGGACCGAATACTGAACGGCGAATTCCCTGACTATCCGATTGCGCGCCTACGCGTCCGATTACTTCGGTCCGGCACGATGACGGCCGAGTGCTGCAAGTGTGGATTTCACGAAGTCCGTGAAATAGACAAGCAATCGCCTATAGTGCTCGCATTTAAGGATGGAAATAAGAAGAACAAACGTAGAGAGAACCTCGAAATGTATTGTTACAACTGCTACTTCCTACACATTAACAATCCACACGGCCGACCAAACTCATTTACGGTTGACGGCGGCGTTAGTGGTAAAGACGTCCCACCATCACAATGACAGACCAAAACAACGAATCAACCGAACCCTCGCCGACGCCCGTGGTATCGGTGGAGGATAAGGTCAAGATGCTTCAGGACTGGATTTCATTGATCCAGAAGGATATTGACGCGATACAGCTTGTTCGAGACAAAGAATATGATGTCTACGCCAAGCAAAAGAAAATGTATGACGAGTGGTTGGCGAAACGGTGGAAGATTGTGTCTCGGTATGACAAGAAAATTCGTGAGAGAAAGAACCAAATAGCCGAGATCGATGTGGAGATTGCAGTTATTCAGCAACGTCCTACACCTGGAGTTCTACCTCCATTGCCGGTAGATGTCGAGACCAAACGAACAAAGTGGAAAAAGACGACTCACACCGTTGATACGGTGGAATCCCCAAGAGTTGATGAGATACCGGCTGACATTGAGTTGTCAACGGAAGAACGTGCTCAACTCAACAAGGAAGCACAGAGCACCCCGTAACTCTTTTGTAGTTGCAAAAAAAAAGAGCGTCCAATTGGACGCTCTCTTTGTGTAAAAACCTTGGCCGCCGGTTAGGACAACAAACGGAGAACCGACTGCGCCGACTGTGAAGCAAGAGACAGAGCGTTGACACCGAGAGACTGCTGGGTCTGTAGGGCCAAGAGGTTCGCGGCTTCCTCGTTCATATCAGCGTTGGTGAGTTCCGATGCTCCAGTATTCAGAATGTTCACCAAGTTCTTGGTGAAGTCCTGACGAGTCGTAAGAACGCTGAGGTTGGACGATAGTGTACGAGACTCCGACTTGATTTTTCCTTCGGCGGTTTCGAGGCCGGTCACCGCGGCGTCGATGTCCGCGTCTGCCACCCAACTGTTTGCCGCGGCTGCGACTCCGATGCCTGTAGCTGAACCATCAAATCCCGTAAGTGCAAGGGTAGCACTTCCAATTTTCTCGCCGAACTCAACTGTCAAGTTTCCACTGTCAAGAAGATTGACGCCGTCGTAGGTGGCGTCGGACTGCAACTGATCGAGTTGCGTACGAAGGTCATCGAACTTGTCGGCCAAGTTGCTACGTTCGGTTGCGTCGGTTACTCCCTTGGCGTCCGATGCCACACCCTTCATCTGACTGATGATTCCCTTGATGCTCGTCAAGGCATTGTCAGCGGCCTTTACCGTCTGAATACCTTTAGTGATTCCATCCAGTCGGGAGGTCAAGTTTGATGCTCGACCTGTAAGGGATTCGGCCGTGAAGAACGCGGCCGGACCATCAATGGCGCTATTGACTTTCTTACCAGTGGACAACCGAGATTGAGTTGCACCGATGAGAGCCGAAGTTTTCTGAAGGGCGATAAGGTTCGACCGAATGCCCGCGTTGAGTGAAACGTTGTTCATATATTATCCTTCTGATGGTTGTTGTGTCCACGGTTCTGTGGACACCATGTCAATCGTACCGATTAGCAAGCAACTGTAGTTATAAGAAGTCAATGTCTGTTGCAAACAACTTTTTTACGGTACGTTTCTGTTTGACTATATCGGTCCGTCGTGGTTTACTCCATACCATGACAAAAGAAGGAGAACTCCATATAGAGTGTGACTGCCACACCCACGCCTTACACTTCGAACGTGACTGCGAACCGACGCCGACCGACACGTGGTACGTTTCCTTCTGGCAACGGGGATACTATGATTCACCCGATTGGAAGTGGCAACTCCGCTGTATCTGGCAAATCCTCAAGACAGGTCGCCCCTACGGTGATGAAGTCATTTTGGGCCGTCCACAAATGCAAGAACTCTTTGATTACGTAAACAACGAACTCAACAAAAAATGATAAACATCTACACAGCACAAGAAGCAAAGGCAGCTGCTGACGCGTTCTTCGGCCCACTTGGCCAAATCTTTGATACCATCCGTGAACGGTCACAACACGGTATGTACGTGTTGCGGATCATTGGCACCGACCTCACCGATGGTCAACTGGACATTCTGAAGAAAACCGGATATGTCGTTGAGACGACCACGAATGAACAGAGCCAAACCGTCTACGAAGTAAGCTGGTCGCAATAATGCTACTCACCCAATGTCCGTCAGATCGTTCGGTTTCGGACCATATCTACGATTTGTTGCACGGAATCTACGACCTCTTGGGTGATGATGTAACAGAGTCCATCTGTCTCGGAGGCGCGTTCAGCCTCAACGCTCAAGGCGCCGTCGACCGATCCGTGGAGTCCATTGACGTATGCGTTCTGTCGTCTGTCTGGGAAAAATCTCTACAGATGATCGTTTGTGCGCCATCATGGTCGGCGATTCTCCTTTCCGGAAGCGCTGACACCGTTTCCGATGTGGCGAAGTATCTGATAGGAGACGTCCGCGTTTGCTTCTACAAGCACACGTCGTTTCCAGAGAACATCGGCGTAATAAACGTCCACGGACGGCTGATGAAACTTTATCCAGCGAACGACATCATCCGATACAAGATGGCGATGCTGACCGATAGGAGCAGTACGTTGACCGAGGCTCGTTTACGTATTCACATGGCTGATATCGTTTCGTTTCTACACCGGTCGTCGAAGCAGACACGGCAGTCGTTTTTGACAATCGTTCCAGCACTGGTCAAACGGGTCAACATCTACTGCGGGTCCAGTGGGTTTTCCACAAGATACGACGTAGTAACGAATAACGATGTTAGATTAGAAGGCTTGACTTTTGATATTCGTCTGTCATCATCTTCACGCAATGTCGAACGCTCTCAACGGTCAGATTTTCAGTAAGGGCCTCTATAGCTCGTGGTGCCACGTCGTCGGCGCTGGACCGAACATGCTATTTGATGCCGGTGAAGGAGCGGCAACTACCATCGGCAATGGTCTTACGAACATTGAGCACTGCTTTTTGGGACATAATCACGGAGATCACGTGCTCGGCCTTCCTTCCATCATCGGATGCCGTAACATGGCTCAGGGAACCTCACGCAATGAGGCGACCCGTGACCACAATAAGCCTCTCACAATCCACTATCCCCGGGAAGCCGGCTCCGGTCGGGAGAACTTTGAGAACCTGATGCGGTTTGTTGATTCTCGCAACGGACGGTGGCTGCGTTATGACCTCAAGTGGCATGAGATGGACCCTGGCGACGAAGTTGAGATCGGAACCAACACCATCGTCCGTTCCTTTCCAATGGAGCATCAGAAGAACAGCCTCACCCTCGGGTATACCATCACGGAGAAACGGCACCATTTACGGGAGCAGTTCCGCGGACAGGACATCCGCGCGCTCAAGAAGGCCAACAACTGGACCGACAAGGACGTGATGGAGGTGTATGAAAAGAACATTTTCGCATACTGTCTCGACAGCTTCCGATTCGATCCACGCCACATCGCCGGTGCGGATGTGGCCGTGATGGACTGCACCTTCCTTGACCCCAAGGATCGTGACGATCCAACCCACTTCACCTTTGGCGAGTCGGTTGAGGTTGCAAAAGTGGCCAACGTCAAGACGATGATCGCTGCGCACATTTCCTCTCGGTATAACCATCTACCATCCGATGGCGTGACGAACGGTCAGACTGTTCGCGTCGTTGATCCCGACTTCACGTTTTCATTCTAAAACTTATGAACCCAATCGACTCAAAGACCGAAGTGAAAGGTATTCTAGCCGATCTGAGCAACCCCAAAAAGTGCGTCGATGTCAACACCGCCAAGGAATACTTCGCGTTGCCATTCAGCAAACGTACACGTGAAACGTGGTGGGGCGACTACTACCTTTTACCGTACGCGCTCAAGATGAACGACGGTGAGCTCGACGGCGACCCACCGCTTTGCAGCGAGTGGGACACGTTTTACAAGCAGATCAAGAAGGACTTCCCAGTTCAGTCGTTTTTCCGCGTCACGGTCGACGACTGGTTTGACACGATCAAACGTCGTCTCGAACGTCGCTACTACGACACCCGCGACTGGCTCTTTCCCCGCCAGCGTTGGCTGCTGAAAGGTCTACCGAACCACTGGCAGGACAAACGGTCCCTCAGCGTCGATGCGCTGTTCAAGATGATCGTCCACTTCGTCGAGGTGGAGGATGCACTCAACGTCATCGACTGGGATAGCGATTCTGAACACCTCACGTTCAAGCAGGGCCTCGTCGAGTGCTACCGATGGATCAAGTTCGGTCGGCCCGAACTGCTCAAACAGATTGACATAGAACTGATGGAAAACGTTGAGTGGCGTCGCCTCCTCTACAAGACGATTGGCCACAATATCGAGGGATATAACGCCGTCTACGGTCCATACGACCAACTGGAGAAGCAACTGGATGACACTGACACCGAGATGTGCATCTGGATCATCAGGAACCGAGCATATTTATGGACATAACACAGAAAGAAGCACATCAATTTTGCGTCGAGGACTTTTACAGATCGTTGGAGAAAGCAACCGAAGACGCCGGCGGAAGCATCAAGGCTTTCCGTGAGGCCGAACGCTTTTCGTTGAAAGACCTCGCCGAACTTTTGGCGCCCAACGGTGTCCGATTCATATATAATAGAAATCGGACAATCGGTAATGTTAGTACAATTTCCATTCCGTGTTTTAGGCCTGCTTCTATTGGTATGGCCGATCCGATCCCAAAGAAAAAGTAACTAATATGCCAACCTATCGTAAACCAACCAAACGAGACATCAAGTTGCCTGACTTCACCGGCTTTCCCTGTGACGGCATTTGGCTCGTGCAAACCACCCCCAACTGCAAGTCGTCGGCTTGCATCATGCAGATCGACGAGTTGCCATCCGTCTATCCATTTGCGCAGATGTCGGTCAGTGCCAATGATCTCTGTACGTTCCTCGGACAGCTTGAGGAACAGGCCAAGGAGAAGACCGGCGCTTGGAAGACCAACTCGCGTGGAGGTCGGGAGTGCGTCAGTTGGACGATGCCGAGCCGGCACGACACCGCAATGGCCATCCTCAAGTGGTTGTCACAACAGGCTGTAAAACAGCCGGTTGAGAAGCAACTGCTCAAGGGATAAGAAACCGCTTGACGTTCGTTAGAAAAAATGTCAGCGTCATTACATATGACTCGCATTCTCGTCATCCCGGACATCCATAACAAACACGCCAAGGTGCAAAAACTCCTTGAGACGGTGTCGTATGATCGTGCCATCTTCTTGGGAGACCTCTTCGATGACTTTGGAGATTTTCCGGAGGATGCACGTCAAACCGCAATCTGGCTACGAGACGAGGTTTTTCCCGATCCGAGACACGTAGTTCTCGTTGGTAATCACTGCCTTGCCTATTACTTCTCGTTCAATCAGAGCACGTGGTGCACGGGATACTCCGACGCCAAACGCAAAGCCATCTTCAGCGTCCTCTCCTACGACGAGATCATCAACCGCGTCAAGTTCTTCCACGAGGAAGCTGGGTTTCTGTTCTCCCACGCCGGCATCACCAACGCCGTTTGGAAGGAGATGCAGATGGCTGAGCCCGAGACCGTCAAACTGCTCGACGTATTGCCCAAATGGGTACAACGGTCGTTCAACGGCGTTCGGACGTTGTCCGCGCCGCCGTTGTTCGCGGCCGGCTGGTCCCGAGGCGGACGAGAGCAGTATGGTGGCATCTTGTGGGCCGACTGGTCCGAGTTCAGTCCCGTGTCCGGCGTCAATCAGATCGTCGGTCACACGCCGCATGACGTGCCCGAGATCACCGTCAAGTTGGCCGGCGGCGCGGTGAAGCACTACAACGCCATCGAGTGGGTCTACAACAAGGAAGCTCTGAAAGCGAAGCAGTTGCAGAGCATCAACTTCGCGTTGGACACCCACCTCAACCACTTCGCCATCATCACCGATGGCGACGTGGAGATATGGGACTGGAACACGATGCTGCCGATCCGTGAGGGAACGATCATCACCAGCGAGACCGGCTCGCCGTTCGTTCCCGAACGTCAGCTGCATCAGCCCGACTACGGTGTCTTCCGCTTCACCAACCCCGCTGGCAAGAGTGAGATCATCACCGGCCGAGAGTTGTGCCAGTTCGAGCAGTTCTTCCTCGTCAACGCGTCGAACGTCATGGCCATCATCGCTCGGAAGCTGAAAGAAGGCTACAAGGTGGCGTTCGTCCGACGCAAGGTCAAGATGCGGTGCCAGCCCGATCCCGAGAAGCTTCCCATCGTCCACGATGAACACACCACACAACTGATGCGGTGGTTGGAAGCGGCCGCCTCTGAAGATGACACGGCCAATCAACCTCCGTCCACACCTACCCAATGACCAACACCGACACACGTCCCGACATCTACGACCGCGCTCTGGCTTTTGCCGAGCTGCACCACGCCAACGACTACCGCAAAGACGGCAAGACGCCCTACATGGCCCACGTCCATGCCGTCGTCGAGAACACCAAACGAATCGTCTTCGAGGAAGGCGCCACAACTGTCCCCTACAAGACCCTTCGCGCAATCATGGCTGTCGCGGCTCTGCATGACGTGATGGAGGATCACCGGGAACTCAACCGACGCGACCTGATCACCGCACTGCTCGATCCTGATGAGTCGTCTCTCACCAACGAACAGATCGCGGAAGAGAACGCCACCATCATCAACGTCCTCGCGGCGGTTCTCGCCATCACCAAAAAGCCCAAG
>Ga0172381_10002588_pt1 | contig 19855 bp, 38 predicted proteins | sample Leawel6488metaG_FD_119754 | JGI IMG/M metagenome (GOLD analysis project Ga0172381, IMG submission 119754) | Leachate microbial communities from a municipal landfill in Southern Ontario, Canada - Leachate well 64-88 metaG | ecosystem: Engineered > Solid waste > Landfill > Unclassified | place...
CCAGCTGCTTGGCGTGGCAGTATGCCAGAAGCCCCGCTACACGGGGGTACGTTTGACAGAAGCCAGCAGGCGCAGCCGCCGCCAGCCGCAAAGTTGACGTGATTTCGTCAGGAATGGCCATGGCGTAGCTCCGGGATCAGGATGTCCGTATCCTAGCAACTCGTGCAGCCCGCTACCAGCCAAATCAGTCTCGGCGCCCCGAGAGCACAAAATGGGATTGCCCGTCCCGGTCGTAGATCAGCTCAGTCGGCGAGAATGTGAATCCGTCGAATGCCATCACGTAATCCGGTAGTCGACGGTCCGCCATGTGTTGTGCCGAACCAGGCGTCGCATTCTCCAGCATCAGCAACGTACCACCCGGCCGGACACCCCGGTGTATGGACGCCACAACCTGGGCCCAAACAACGGGATCCGTGATGTGCTGCAGGCAGGTGCATGTCACCAGCAGATCAACCTGTGGCAGCTTCTCCGGGTAGTGATCCGCCAGCACGAACGTCAGCTTTGGGAACTGTTTACGCCCGTGCTCCAAGGCCTTTGGCACAATATCGATCCCGAGCATGACTGCGGCCGGATACGCCTCTGCCAGTCGCGATAGCATCCGCCCCCAGCCGCAGCCTAACTCCGCAACGGCGTGCACGCCGGCCACGCCCGGCAACCGCTTTTGCAGGTAACCCCAGAAGAAATCCGCCTGTGCCTGCACGTCTGCAGCGTTATGTTTGAAATAGCCCACATACGACATCGTTTTGGCGGCTCTTGCAATCCAGTATTGCTTGTAGGCCTCGCCTATCAGTTTTCCCATGGTCCAGCTCCTGTCTTCGGGGGAAACCACCACGTCTTAGCCTCGCCGCATTGGAAGGGGATCCCCGCAGCCTCCACGGCAGCTAGTACACCTGGCGTCGTGATGTCGTGGCCACCCAATATACCGCCGAGCCGAAGCAGCGGATACCAGTTGATGATGTCCTGAGCCACCTGCTTCCGGGTGTGCAACCCGTCGATGAACACCAGATCCAAGAGCTCTGTGATCTGCCTGGCCGCCTCGTCGCTGGTCATAGCCAGTATTGTGTACCGGCTGGGCGCGAACGCTTGCAGACCCTGCAGGCACCGCCGCTTGACCTGGGCCCACCGGGCTTCCGAAAACCGCAAATCCATTGCCGTGTATTCGGTCGTCTTGTACGGCTTCCATGGATCTACGAGCACCAGATGGCACTCGGGGACACGCTGCAGCAGCCGATGTGACACGGCTCCCCCCAGGACGCCCAACTCCGCCACACGGAGCGGCTGCCCTACTGGAAAGTGCTCTCGAAGCTGTGCAACGATAGCTGCTGCATGGGGGTGCTTATCCACGGCCATGGGTGAAATACTCCGCAATGAAGTCCTGAAGCTGGTACTCGTAATACGCTCGCATGTTCAGCGGCAGCATATCGTAGGAGGCATAACGAACCCGCTGTGTAGCATTTAGCTTGCATCGGCAGGTATTGGCTGTAATTACTGCATCTGTCACCCCGAAACTGGCAACCAACTCACGCAAATACCCCGGCTCTGATGTCATCTGCCGGAAGTAGATCAATCGAATGGCCGGATCGGTGTGTAGTGCACGTCGCAAGGCCGCCAAACCAACTACTACGTTGGTACACTGCGACAGGCTCAACGGAACGCGCTGCCGGTTGTAAGCAGACAACAGGATCTCCCGTGGGTGCCGCAGAATGATGCCCTTCTTGGCTACAGGCAGGTCAAGAATCACATGCCGCAGGTAGCTGTTCACCTCGCCATAATAATCCTGATTGAAGCGAGCCTCAACTCGCCCCACCTCCACAAACAGCGGCCGCTGTGCCTGGGCTATATGCGGCAGTTGTGTGTATGGCTCGTGCTGCACAGTCCAGACCTTCGACGTGTTCATCACAGCAGCCAGGAACTGCGTGCCACTCCGCCCCAAGGCAGTGATCGCGAAGTTATTCACGAGTCGCCTCTTGCATGATCGCATCAGCAAAGCGTGATGGTGGGATATCCATACACTCATTCTGGCAGCCACGCCCTGCAGCTACGCGTCCAAGCCCGTAACGGTAATGGCATGGCCGGCACGCCAGCTCGTCGCGGTAAATTGCGGTGGCATGATGCCGCGGCAGGTTTTTCACGATGGTTGTTGGGCCAAATGCCACCACCACAGGAGTGTTTACGGCGGCTGCCACATGCGCTAGGCCCGTGTCGTTGGCAGCAGCACATACGCTGTGCTGCAGGATCCACGCCGCCTCTCGAATCGTCGTCTTCCCCCGCAGGTCCTGCACATACGGCAGGTTGATCGGGTCATCGGTGTCCGTACCCAGCAGCACCAGCGAGAGCCTGGGGCAGGTAGCATGCAACAACTCCGCCACCTGTGTCCATCGGGGATAGCGTTTGAGTCGCCACGACGCCGTGTTCAGGCTGCCGGTGATGAAACACACACGCGGGGCCGGCAGCAAAAGGCCTGCGTAGCGTGTCACGCCTGCATAGGGTCGCGGAGTGTCGCCTGCGTAGCCAGCTGCCCGCACGGCATCCACGGCCAACTCCGCCTCGCTTAGCGTGGCGGCGTGGGCCGGGTGCTGCATCTTGTAAGCACGCGTGTGCTGCACACGCGATAACACGTGGTCAACCAGGAATGCACAGAACGCAGCCGTGTATGCGGGGGCCGCTTCCCCCTCGCGCCTCGCACATGTGCCGCCCCACACATTACGGACACCTGGCATATCCTGCACGATGGGCCGATACATCCCACAGCCGTCCGGCAGCCAGATGTCCACATGCGGAAAGAGCGTGGTAGCAGCCACCACCATCGGGGTCTGCTCCACGATATTGCCCAGGCCGTTACCAAGAATGCAAATTGCAGCAGTTGGTGCCTGCTGCCGGGCCGAACGTCGTGCGCGACGCGCTTTTCGCGACCGCCTCGCTCTCGCCCGTCCGGGGTTTCGTACACGCTCCATCATAATCGTACGGCTTATCGGTACAGCTGTCCCAACAACAACAGCGTGAGGCAAAAAGCAAGGTAGGCGTAGTAAATCGTGTTCGCCCAGAATCGTGAAAGTACCATTGCAGTCTCCCCTGCTAGCGGACCCGTAAAAGCAGAAAAGTTTGTAGGACCGCCACGGCAACTACCCCAACTCAATGACGCCATCGTCTGAACAACGGTGTCCTAACTGTTTTCCCGCTGCCGTACATGCGTGAATACTCTTCCTGTACGGCAGCATTCGATACGTCGCCCTTAGCCCTCGCGGCAGCCTCGGCCGCCCGGAGCATGTAGCAACTCTGCCCGCAGACGTTACACACAGCCCCATCCAACGCCTCGTGCGTATGGCCGGGTTTCGGCTCTTCGATCGGTGCATAGATCGGAACGTTCGTGCAAATACCGTCGATGCACTGCTTCCGATAGCCGATGATGAGCTTTGTCTCGAACTTGAACTCCGGCTCCGGCAACGGCAAGGGCGGGGCCGCCGGAGTATCGTCCCAATCAAGCTCGGGCTCCAACGGCAACATAACTGCAGGAGGCTTCTGCGGGGCGGGTGGCGTTGCCGTCCGCGCCGCTTGTTTGGCCGCCATCATGAGCTGCACGCTGATGTGCGGCGCTGGCAGCGGTGGCCTCGCGACCTCTGCCGCGGCCATTTCGTTGGCCGCGGCAGCACACAGAATCAGGCAACTGATCAGACTCATTCTCATCATTCGTCGCTCCCTTTTCGTGCTCGCTCACTCGCGACACACGCTCATAGCACACCGTCAGGCGCTGGTCGCCACGCTACCAGCTTCGCTGGCTTCGCTTCGCCGCACCACGACGCGGATAGCATAGGCCCCGTAAGGCCAGTAAATCGACGAGTTGTTCAACGTGCCAAAGCCCTTGTCGCCCCACTCGGCCGACCAGCTGTTGGCGTACACGAAGCGGGAGGTCGACAGCAGCTTGACTGCCACAATCGCATGTCCGCTGTAACCGAAGTAGACCGGCCAGCCGGACAACAGTGCAGTCCCAAATTCCTCCCAATTCCGGACCTGGTAAAGCTCCAGGAGCGCGTACTTCTTGGCATCCGTGTATGCCCCTTCAGACGGCGTGGCCCGCCAGCCTTTACTGCGGGGCCATACCACCTCGGACGCAACGCCATACTTCATGGCAAATTGTACGTTGTCCGGGAGCGAGGATCCACGGTCCGATCCGCCGCTCGTGGTGTGGTACATGAACCAGGGGTTGAGGGTCTCATGCTCCTGCGAAGAGAACGCACGGCTGATCATCAGCGCTTGCGTCAGGCCCTCAGAGCCGCAGGAACCGACCGACCCCTGGCTGAGGATGACCTTCACCATCGAGGCCAAATCCACAGCGTCCTGGCCCGTAAGATAATCCGCCCAGTCCCGCTGCGGAATGACAGCAAAGTCGCCGCGGGGCCACGAGGCAGCAGACAGCGGTGCCGGGCTGCCAAACAGCTCCTCACGCGCCTCCGGGGTCAGCGGGGACTGCTCAGGCAGCAACAGGCCGGGACGTCGCTGCTGCCACACACCCGTAGGTTGCCCGGCATCGTCCCGCTCTTCGTAATACGGTGGGTTGGCCAACATGGTCCGCTCCACCTGCGTTAGTTTTGTCTCCAGCTCCATGTCCATGGCTCGCATACCGAATCGAGTATCCGTGTATCGAGCCACTAGCTGCTGGTGCGTGGTATACAACTCCTGCTGTGCGGCGTTGTAGGTCGCAATTTGGGTCGCGAGCGGCATTAGTGATATCCTCACTTCAAGTGTTTCTGGACTTCGGCTATGACAGCATCCACAGACTCCGGCAGTTTGCCCTGCCAGGCAATACGCCCATTCTGATCCACCAGGAACAGATACGGCAATTCCAGGCTGTCGTCCTGCACCAACAACAGCCACGGCTTGATATCCGCCGGGACCTGCCCAGCCTCGTCGAGCGTATCACGATCTGCCGGCAGCCATGTGAACTTGGGGTTCAGCTCGCGAAGCCGGGTACCTGTGATCACCTGGGCGGCCGTAGGGCCGTATTTAGCCACATCTCCGCTCTCGTACACCGCAATGCCCCACATCGCCGTGACTTCGATGATGGCATCGGCATCCTGCACGATCAGCGCTGCCGTAGCCGGCGTGTGCTCGCCAGCGCAAGCCACGGTAATCTGCACGGACTGCGGACCGTCCACCTCACTGTCAGCAAGCGACGTTACGGCAAACGTGGCCTCAGCCTGTCCGGCGGGAATGATCACAGAGGCCGGTACTGTGGCCTCCGTCGCATCACTTGTCGTGGGCATCACTACGAGTGCTTCCGCCGGGTTGCCGCCCTGCCGCGTAACCTTGGCCTCGCTCGCCACACCCTCGCGTACCGTGGTAGGCGTCAGCACCAGGCCTAGTACCACCGGCGGTACCGGTGTCTGCTCGTCGTCCGTGACCGTCACCGCGACATTGGCGGCCTCATACCCAGTAGCCGCTGCCTCGATCGTGACCTCTCGATCTCCTGTGAGTACCTGGTCATCAACCACGTCCACAATAAAGCCTATTGCCTGCTCGCCTGCTGCAATCGCGACCGTAGCAGGTACACGCAACGGCATATCCGCCGGCACTGTCAGTGTAACAGTCAGTGCTTCCGCCACAGGGGCCTCACAACGCACAATGCCGGACGTGGCTCCCACGCCGGCACTTTCCGCGATCTTGACGTCACGCACAGACAATAAAAGCCGCGGCAACGGCGGCGGCGGCAATGGTGCCCCCACGACTATCACCACCTGCTGCTGATCCGCAGATACCGGTGGCGCTGTCTTTAGCACCGTGAGCGTCCAGGCATACTGCCCAGGTGTGAGAGGCGTGGCAAAATGCACAAGCCGGCCCCCCGAATCAACGGCCCAGTTACCTACCGGTGCCGGCAGCGGCAAATTGGCAGACCACAGAAACTGGTCGCCGATGCTCTGCTGCGCGTCCAGAATAACCAGCTGCCCTGGGGGCACCGGCTCTTCGGGCGCCTCGATAACAACCTTGGCTTTGTCGGTCGCGGGCTGTGCTGCGGCTGCCGCCGCTACAGCAGCTTGCTCGGCCACGGGGACTACTGGAGGGGCTTCTTCCCCGAGTGCGGGAAAACCGCACAGGGCTAGTAATACCAGCCCGTAAAGAGAGTAACGCATGACTGTGCTCCTGTGAAAGGGTGTAGACCGCTTACCGCAGATTATAGAGCCCGTCATAGTTAGCTGCAATCAGAACCGCTGATAGCTAAAAAAAGCAGCCAGGCGGGCTGACCCCCGAAGGAGCCAGCCCACTTGCTGCTACGCGGTTCAAACCAGACTCATCGTCTGAATCCAGCCCGGTGGCATCTGCACATTGGCCGTGGCCTGCGTCAGGGCCGCAATAACCCGTACGCGGCCCGGGCGATGTTCGGGCCAGCCCGTAAGCCCGTCTGTCACACAGATTATCAGGTCAGGGCGAGGCCGCAGCTGTGCAGCCTGCTCTATGATTGTGGCCATATCCGTACCCCCTCCGCCGAGCAGTTTGACGTCCTGGGTCCGGAAAACACGTTGAACCTCGGTGCACTCAGTATCGCCGGCCATAACTGTCAGACAGTTGTCCGGCACCGTGGTCAGTCCCTGCTGGACCGCGCCCATCGCCACACCCAGGTCGTGTTGAGACATGGAACCTGACGTATCCACGATCACGATGACGCGCGGCAACGTCTGCATGGCCGCCGGCAGGCGAATCTGCAGTGGTGGTTGGCGTCTTGCGAGTTTCTTGAACGAGAAATTACCCGTCCCATGCCGCATGGCGGCGTTGACTGCCACCAGGTTGGCCAGCTCCTGGTATGGGTTCCGGACCGGCCGGATCATACTGTCAGCCCAGCGCTGCAGCCCGCCCGGCACCTTACCCTCGCCCTTTGCGGCAGTTTCAATGGCCTGCGCCACCTGCTGCTGCAGGGTCGCCTGCTGGTCCGCCGAATATCCAGGCGTTCCGGATTCGCCGGGATCGCCTTCGTCCCAGGGCCTTGCGATTCCGTCCACGCAGCTGCCGTGGTCAGGTATACCCTTTGCCTGGATGTTCATGTCCTGCAGCATCTGATCCACGGCGTCATCCAACGACATACCCTCAGGGCTGTCTGCCTGCTTCTGCCTCGCAGCTGTCAGGAGCTGTGCATAATAATCCTCGGTGGCCAGTCCGTCGGGGAGCAGGTGATTGCCAGGCCGCAACGCCTCTTCCGGTACGGGCAATGCACGGTTGTCATAAGCTCCAACGACCTCCAGCAACGTGCTGTTGATCGCAAAGTCAGCTGCCATATGCCAGAGCACTTGCAGCGCCTGCGGCGGAGTATCTCCCAGGATCAGCTGGCCCCGCACGTGGTCCTGGCACAGCCCGTGCAGTACGCAGTGCAGCAGCCAGAAACACGCCTCGTCTAGCGTATGCGTCTCGAAATATTTCGGATCATAGTACAGCCGCATATACGGATCTGCCGCCAGCCCACCGATGCCTGGCCGCTCCACGGGTACCAGGCAGCAGATGTAGCTCTGCAAATAGGGCATGTAGATAACCGTGCGGCCCGCAGCCTCCCCCAGGTTATACGGGGTATTCAATTCATCGGTACTGAGCAAGGTTCTTCTCCTACTCGCAATACACGTTCGTTCATCTACCCGTTTTCAAAGCAGCAGTTGCCGCCGGTTTCCCGACGGCAACTGCGCACGGCTACGGCTAGCCTTGATTTACACGCGGCGGATATGGTTGGTCACGCAACCACGTTTCCACGCTGTCTCGTCGATGAGGTACGAAGCCACGAAGTTGTTGGCCCGCACCCACACGTCTCCGTGGGCTCCCAGCTTGGTCGTGCCGGACGGCCCCTTGCACAGCTGCGCCAAGTGCGCCTCCACACCCCAGTCGACCACGCATGCGGAGTCCTTGATCAGCAGCCAGTCGTCGTCCGTGAGGGCCGTGTAGCCGATCAGCGTCAAGCCGCTGCTGTCCACAATGGACACCCGCAGGGCCTCGACGTCAAGCGGCGTCTCCGGCTGCGAATGCGGGGTGGACAACACGGGCGTCCACGTGTTCGCAGTGACCTCATACGAGGCCAGCCAGTGCGAGGCCCGCGTAACCACGGTCGCAGAATCACCCAGGCGGGTGGCCTTCGTGGGCCCGGCGATCAACTCCGCCAAGTGATGCGACACGCCCCAACCCACGACGCACTGCGACTGCCGAATGGTCACCCAGGGGTCAGTCATCAACGGGCTATAACCCACGAACGTCAAACCGCTACCGTCCACGATGGACACCCGCAACTTGTCAACGCCCCGGGGGTCCGCAACATTCGCCTCAACCGCCGCCACTGTCTTCTTGGCCATCGCCGTATCCTTTTCCATAGTGATTGATACACATGCTCCATGACCCGCCTAATCCTGATGCTTACTGCATAACGGGCGGGTTTCGCCTCACCGCTACACCCCTGTTCAGCGTGCAATCCGCTGAATGTATGGGTAAATGCGTTCCACGAACGCGTCTGGAATACTGACCCTACCGGCCATCAGCCCGTCCGGTGCCGCCATGTCCACCAGGGCCCTTACAACACCGAGTGCCAAATTCTTCTGATCCTCGCTGATCAAGTCAACAAGGTACATGGCGCCGTACCACCGAGGCGCCGTCGGCTCTGCCGCCACCAGCTGCGTAACACGTCCGATCAACGCAATCACCTGGTCCGGCCGCAACTGCATCCACGGCTTTGACCGCCGGCCGGCCTCCACGTCAGCCATGGCCCGCTGCAGCGTCTGCTCCGGATCCGGCAGGTCCAAATTGTCCAGCCAGGTAAAGTACTCATTGGATGCTGCCTTGCCGACCAGTCCGGCAAGCAGCTCGTGCTCCACGAGGCGGCCCGCCCCAAAGGACTGTGCCGCTGCCAGTGCCCGCACGGACAACTCCCAAGTCCGCTGCGACGGCCAGGGTTTGGATTGCCCATCCGCCTCGGTGGGCTCGGCGTCCAGCATATTCGGGATGTACTGGTGGAAGGCAGCGATCATCGCCGCTACCTCCGGGATCCCGTTCTGCCAGTCCGCAGGCAGGGGCGTGAATCGCGGAGCGGAGAACCGCAGTCCCGCTGCGAAGCCATCAATCACCACGCGGCGATCGGTGGCCCAGTTGTGATGATACAACCGGTTCGACATCGGGGATGACAGCGGAATCGCCCCAGGCGTCGTCTCTGGCCGATTCGCGGCGCCGGCAATCCACGTGTTGGCCGGCAACTGGATCTCGCCCACGACACGTTCTGCAATCACGCGCAGCATTGCCGACTGCATGATCAACATGGCTGTGGTGAGCTCGTCGAGATAGATGATCCAGTCGTCGCCGTTGAGGAACTGTACTGCCCACTCCGGCGAGCCGATCCTCGTGACCGCGATGTTGCGATCGCCGTTGACGCCCGGGATCGATACCTCCGACGGAAATGGGCATCCGCAGATATCCGTAGGATCCCGCGTACTCGGGATAAACACGTACAGTCTCCGGTTTGTGGCTTTCGCAAACGCATACATCGATTGCGTCTTCCCCATCCCCGGGCTGCCCAGGGCTACCGACGGCACGCCGGCCTGCACCGCAGTCCAGTATGCCAGGTTGGCCACGCCACGCAGGTTGGCGTTGGCGGAAGTACGCCGTGCCACTTTGCTCTTCGCCATCACGATCTCCTGTTAAGTAAACTAGCCGTAACTGAGATACAAATAACTGTAACCATGCCCGAAACCGTAGCCGGTCATGGAGGGCTCGCAATAAACTGACCAGCTCCGCCAGCCGAACAGCCCATGAGGCCATCCGGTTGCAGGACCCGCGGACAGCCGCGAGTCGCACAGATGCTTCCCGTGACCCTGCCCATTGACAAGCCAGCCCAATACTGGCTGGTTCATAGGTGCTATACCCGGGCCGTTCATAGGCGGCACCAGCGATGATACATAGTCCATAGATACGCCCCTGTCGAGGTCCTGTGAAGCACGAGCTTGCAGCCGTCGCCCTCACCGGTGCCGTAGCCATGCCCGTCTCCGTAACCACCGCTAGCCCCGTAACCGTAACCATACCCGCAACTGTCGCGGTCGGCGCCGCCAAATTCACAGCCATAACGACTGCCAGCACCGTTTGTGGCTCCGACCGTCGGCCGCATGCCGTGATACGCGACACTCACATGAAACCCCTCCCATATTTGGCGCCGTCTCCGTAACCCCCGCCGAAATAATAACCTGTCCCGCCACCATGATTGCAATATCCACTATTGCGACAGTCCTTAAACAAGCCAGCACCAGAACCAGCGTACTGGCCGTCCCCATACCCGTTCGAGCCGCGAGCCAGATGCCGTTGCTTGCGCTGTGCCTGCGAGAGCCGGCTCATGGGGCGGCCACAGCCTTAGCAAGCCACCACAACACCCACAACGTGCCAACCACCAGTACGGCCTGCACCAGCACGTAGCCTGCCGCCAGAACCCCTATGACGTAGAGCCACAACAGTCCCGCCAAGAAGAGCAGTATCACGATCATAAATAATCCTCCACAGAAAACACAGTACGGGGATTACGAGTCATCCTGCGGGCACAACCCATAGCGGTACAAGTAGCCGTCCCAGTAGGCCACGCTGTAGCCCTCGCAGGAGCCCACCCCAAAGCTATAGCTGCGGCCATAACCATGGCCATGGCCCTGCCTTCCTCTAGGTAGCCCGCCAAACAGATAGCCACCGCCGCGGCCCTCGCTGTAACCATAGTGCCCACACCCATCCGCGGAGGCGACCTCCTTCTCATATCCGTGTGCCATGCTATCCGACCTCTACCAGCCGCATGTAGCAGTAATTGTAGCCAAAACCGTAACCGTCTCCATCCGCATAAATACTGAAATCAGCACCGCCACCGTAGTACTGGCCGATGCAGCCGTCAGCGAAATAAAGGCTATCGAAACCCTCGTCGCAACGCCGCCAACCGCCACCGTACCCGTTGCCATAGCCACAGCCCGAGCCTGCCCCGAACACGTGAAGTACCAACTTTTCCGTCGAGGACGTGAGCATCTGTCACCTGTGCTCCCCGCCAATGCCCGCCATAACCACTGCGTGTACAAACCAGCACAAACAACCAGTGATGCCGGCAATGCATACTGCCGCGTATACCGCAGGCGGTATGTGATGTCGCCACAAGCACAGCAACAGCCACCCTGTAACCCACGCCGTCTTGCACAGTTGTCGCCGATTATGGGTACTAACCATCAGTGGCCTCCGATAAAAATAGCCCAGGGCCGTGTAGCCCCGGGCTTGATGTTGTTGCCAAGAATGGGTGTGGTCGCTAATCGGCCATCTGGATCGCAAATGCCTCCGCCTTCTTGGATCGTGACGTCAGTTCCTCCTCCATCTCTTCCAGGGAGTCGTAATAACGGGGGCTCTCCGTGAGGTGGTCCTTTGCAACCTCTTTTGCTACGCCCGGGCTACCCGTGTGCTCCTTCTCGACTGCCTGCCCCTTGGCCACTGCATCCGCAGGGAATTGCGAATCGGCTACGTCATCCGCCTTGCCGCCAGGCAGCAGGTCAGCCTGCTTGATGCCCTGGAACTGGTGCCCCGGCTGGAATTTGTGGCTGGTTACCTGGGTGCCAGGCCGCATTTTCATTGTGCGGCTCTGCGGCCGCGACATTCTCAGCGCCGTGAAAGCTGTCTGCTCCATAGCCGACTTGTACAGCGTCAATCGCTGCTTATCACTCAGACGCCCCATTACGTCCAGCGCTTCATCCACCTGTTCGTCGGAGTAGCTGGCCTGCTTGCCGAACAGCTTCGACAGCAGCAGCACAAGCAGGAGCATGCCTGCGCCACCGCCCACGCCAGTCAGGATGTTCTGCCACTTCTCCGGTAGGGCACTCCAAGCACCAGCGATATCGCCACCCTTGAGCTTCAGCCATGCAGGTGCGAAGCCGCTCTGTGCAGCCGTGTAAGCATCCTGCCCAGCCTGGATGGCATTGCCCGCAGTCCGCTGTACAGTGGCCCCTACGCCTCGCACTGCTGACCCCAGACTCTTAGCTGCCTGCCCAGCAGCATTGCCGATCGCTGCAAACGGTCCAGGCCTCGTAGGCGGCGGCCCCGTCGTAACGCTGGCAGGGGGTTGAGCTCCTAGTCCCGCCGGAGGGCTCGCTGCCGGCGGCCCCGTCGTAACGCTGGCAGGGGGTTGAGCTCCTAGTCCCGCCGGAGGGCTCGCTGCCGGCTGGGGCAACTGTCGCGTCGGCGGCAGGTCGAACGGCAGCGGCTGCCGGGGTATCGCATCCGCTGCAGATGTATCGAACGGGGAGGTAGCCGCTGCTGGCGTCGGCGTCCCACCCGGTATTGGCGGCAGGTCCTCAGCCAGCTTCATGGCAAACTGCTGCAAGCTGCCCACCTTCTCGGATGGCAGCTGCCCCGTGGGAGCCATAAAAGCTCCTGTCGAGGGTGCTCCGCCAGCCCCTGGGTTCCATTTTGTGGTCCCCGGAGGCGTAGCAGCCCCGCTCGCGATCTGCGGCGGGGGCGGCGCCACGGCGGGCCTTGGGGTAGGTGTTGGGGGCAATGGTGCCCGCTGTGGCGCAAATGGGCCGTTTACGGCGTTCTGGCGCCGGGTCTGGTGTGCGTTGATTGTGGCCTGTCGCCGCCCCTCGAGCCTGGCTCGGCGGCGGGCGTGGGCTTGTGCGTAAGCCGGGTTCCCCGCAGTTGTGCCGCCGGGGGGCGTAGGATTTCGCCCGGCCGGGTTAGCCCATTCGGGATGCGAGGCCTTAAACGCCGCAAAGCGGGCTGCAGCTTCCTGCTGCCCCTGTGCGTACAGTTGGGCCGAACTTCGACCCGGGCCCAAACCTGCTGTGCCCGGTACTGCCCCGGCAGAGGCCCCCTCGGCAAGTGCCCCCCGTTGGGCGGCCCCGTGAGCCAGCCGGCCTGCCAGCCCCTTCGATAGCGGTACGTCCGCCACAGCACCGGCTTCCGGGAGCAACCGTAACGACTCAAACCGTTGCCGGTTGGGGCCTGCAGTGAAATCGCCGGCAGCCGGACGCTCCGGGAGTCCGAAATTGGCAAGGCTGCCAAGGCTGCCCGGACCGCCGGACCCGAGCCCTGCGGCCGGCATGCGGCTGCCGTACGGCAACAGCGACTTGCTGCTGGCCAGCTGCTTCATCCAGTCATTCTGCTGTGTAGGCGTCATCTCACTCAGCAGCAGAGGCGACATCGCTGCCACCTTTGTGGCGAACGTGCTGGTTGCACCAGGCCGGGATTTGGTCTCCGTGCTCACGCCCGCCGCCGGAATGGCCGAAGGTGCGACACGCTTGGCCTTGGCTACCCGCTGCGACGGCGTCAGCGGCACGGGCTGCTCAACCTCCGGCGCTTTGGGCATCGTAACCAACGGGCTGATGCCTGTTGCTTGCTTGGCCAAAAGCTGCATGACAAACGCCTGCTTGGGGGACAGCCCAGAAGCTGGTACAGGGGCTCGCTTCCGCTTTTTCTTCTTGGCATCCGCAGGGGCCAGCGCCTCAGCCACAGCCTTATCCACCTTCGCCGACACTGCCGCATGCCAATCCCGGACCGGCATTGCCGCCGCCCGGCTAACCTTCGCAGTTTTGAGTGCCATTAGAAACTCCTCGGGGTTACTTTCGCGTCAGTATAGCCTGTTGCCGGACCCCCCGGCTACACGAATTTGTCACCCGAAGAAAAACAGCACCCGGCCAACGTCGCCTGGAACCCATCCGGACAGTTACGTTGGCCAGGCGACCAGCTACGAGCTGGATTTAGGGGGTACCCTACTCTTTTCGAAATACCGTATTATGTGGCTTTTTCAACGTGGCATCCCTCCAAGCCCTTCCCTTGCCCACTCTAACCCAGTCCGGTAATATACGCTACGGGCTCGTACCAGGAACCTGATCCGTGTGATCGGCTCCGCTAACGTAACGGGTCTATGAACGTGTGTTGCGAGGCTACCATGTTTCCAAAAACGCATGAGTTTGTCGCGGCGGGACCCCGTCACCTTGACATCTCCAGTAGCTTGGTTCTCGTAAGCGGGCTGAGGCGCACGTGACCACGCTGCCCCCGCTGCCACGACCATTACCAAAAGCGCCGTCCCCGTACCCGGATCTGACCGCACCGATTATAGCTGCATGGCAGCAGTCACGCCCATCCAGCCGCACATCGGCTGTGCATGTTGCTAATTGGAACCCCATATTATGGCCTGGTTACTGCTGGTAAGTGCAAAAACGGACACAAGCTGAGCCCTCCGCCACCATGGCCGAACCGCCCGTCATAGTAATTAGCACGACTCCGCCCCCAATCGCGCATCCGCCTGGCGTACGCGGCGCCCACCACATCCCACGCTGTTGGCACCCCGATGCCACCGCCACCACCCATCCCATCGCCAAACGCGTAGCCATCCCCAAACCCTTCTACCCATATGCTGCCCTCGTACGGACGCATTTGTACATCCGCCGGACACACGGCTAAAACAGCCTGACGATCACACATTGTACGTCCCCTCTCTCATAACCTAAGCGGCATTGGTAACCGCAGAAAAGCGCATTGCGAACGCCCGCCTGCACCGTAGTGATGCTCCGTGTTCAACCACTGTGTTGCTCGGTGCCGCCACCAGCTCTCAATAGATATCCAGTCCTGCACGACACCTCGCCCCTGCCCCGCGCCAGTCCCGTAACCCGGCACGTAGCCATCCCCACAGCCGTCCCCCGCAAACATCCTGCAGGAACACGCGACAACTCCAAGCCACACGTCGGCCTGGCAGGTAGCCCGTCCGCATCGAGCATTCGTCATGCTGACTCCGCAAGCGGCCGCCAGCCGACGTCTCGAAACTGTGCCGCGCGTATCTCCGAATCTCGCTGGGCAAGTTCTCGCGTAGGTCCCCAGCCATAAGCTGTTCCGGGCTCCAGTGCCGTGGCCGTGGAGACCCATGATTTGCCGCAGTACACGCACTCCCCCGTACTGATCCGCCGCACGCAGTAGATCCGCATTTCGTCACCTCGCTGCTTGGTCACAAGTCCAGATGCCGCTGATGTCGCGTAGAGCCGTCATCGCTGCTGATGTTTGCATCCCGACGCTTAAACCGCGCCGACTGAATATATCGTTGCAACGGCGCACTCCGGTTCACCAGCCATATCACGTAGTCCGTCGGAATACGACTCCAGGCCTGGCCGTTATAGCGCCCAAAGGTAATCGTCTGCTGCTCGAAAGCCGCAGCTTCGGTGTCGGTCATCGGTACAAGGGCAGCATCGTCCTCTGCAACTGCGATCGCTCGCCGCATGTAATTGCGTACGCCGGCTGCAAACGCTGCATTACGCATAACTGCATACTGCATGCAGTCTGCCGCCCATCGCTCGCCTATCGCCTGTTCGTCTTCTTCATTCATCGTTCACTCACCGGTGCCTGTGTGGCCCCTAACCATGCCGAATCCAAAGCCGTAACCGTTTCCGCCCCCGACGCCGTGGCCGCCGGCCATGGAGTACCCGCGCCCCGGTAGCGCATAGGCACCGCCACCGTACCCGGCACCATGCTGCATCCAACTTGCATGCCCGGCCCCACCACCCTCGCAATCAATCAGCCAGCCTTGGTGCCACATATATGCAGGCTCTGTCGCACACGTGCGCTCGGCCATTAGTCCTCCCGTTGCCGATACCTATCTGATCGCACATACCGCAGGAGCCGACGACCCTGGTCCGCAAGCCAGCCAATATAACTGGCAGGAATACGTCCCCAGGTCAAGCCGAGGTATTTGCCGAACGTAATCTGCTCGGCCTCGAAAGCAATTGCCTCCGCCTCGGACATGCTATCTGCTGCGACCAGGTCCTCTGCAAAAACCCTTTTGAGCTGTCTGCGGTAGCCTTCCAGAAACTCCGGACTGGCCTCCTGTGCAACCGCAATCGTCTCCTCTGCCCACTGGCGGCCCTCAATCCGCTTTTGTGTCGCTGTGTCCATCATAACGCTCCTCGCCGCCATCCTCGCTGGCCGCTGCCATCACCGAACCCAAACACGACGCCGTCGCCATAGCCGTCACCAGCCTGGGATAAGCGAGTGGTACCAAAGGTGGCTCCACCGCCAAAACCGGCCGCCCGTTCAGTAAACGCCTCGCCGTAAGCAGCACCATCGCCAAAACCCTGGCCGGCGCTGCCGCCATAGCCGAAGCCGAAGCCGAAACTGAGATTATCTGCCAAACCCAACATGCTGTAACCCCTTGCTAACCACCCCAACCGCCGCCTGCCCCGTCTTCGCTGCCATAAGGCTCACCACTACCAGAATGGCCCCAGTCATAGCGACATGACAACCCGACACAGCCGCCATAGCCTAAGCCAAATCCGCGACCATAGCCGAAACCCGGAGCGAGCCCGTAACCGTAACCATGACCAACGTATGGCCACTGAGCCCCAAGGGCATTCATTACGACACCTCCACCCCGCTAACGTGACAGAAACCCACATGCCAACAATCCCCGTAGCCGTCGCCAATGCCAATACTGAATCGGCCATACCTGCCGCCAATACCGCGCTGCGAACAGCCGGCGCCACACCCGCTCCCGACACCATAAACGCTGCCACTGCCGTAACCAGCCCGTCCGTACGGCAGCGCATCCCCAGCACCTGTCATGCCGAAGCTAATCCCGAAGCCGCGCCCATTCGCAAGCATCGTGTACGTTTCTGCCGCCCCCATCTCGAGCTTTACCTGCATGCCCCGCTCCCGTAGTTCAATAGCACCGCCGTAGCCCCACTGTCCCCCAGGGTTGTTACACACCACGCATGCCCCGCGCCCGACCCTGCTCCGTAACCCCTACCGTAGCCACTCGACATCCCAATGCCTTCCCCTATCACGCGAAAGCTGTAGTCGGCCCCATAATTACCTCGCATAGCATAGCCGCCGCCACTGCCAAAACCAAAGCCAAAGCCGTAGCCATAACCATCACCCATAGCACTACCTTTTCTGTACGCATGCGTCATGCTGCTGGAGATCCACCGCGGCATGCGCCTGCCCCGAAGCCGTAGCATTCACCGTACGGAAGCCCCACGCCCCATAGGTTACCATGCCCGTAACCCGTGAGACAGCCATAGCCGTACCCGAAACCGTAGCCGTAGCCGTACACGCTACTCCTCGCAAGTATCGCCATAGCCGTATCCTGTGTGCATGCCGTAACTGTCTCCGGAACCTCGACCACTGAAGCCGAAACTGTAACCGAGCCCGTAAGTATGCCCAGCACCCTCATCAGCCCTAGCCGCCAAGCCATCTCCGTAACCGTTCCCGTAACCATAGGCGCAACCACTACCATTGCCGAAGCCTTCGGTGTCGTCCGTGTACATGCTTACGCCCGGGATGTGATGTTGTACCGGCCACCACCTGTGCCGTTGCCACACGCCAGGCCATATCCGATTCCAAAGCCGGAAGCACCAATACAGCGGTTGCCTATACCCAAACCCATCCAAACCGCACCGCCGAAGCCCTGATGCCCGCCGTAACCGTAACCCAACCCGACGTCGCAACCCTCGCCATGCCCGCAGCAAGCGTGCGTACGGCATCCGCAGCTAAGTGAACCTCTAGTCATTGTGCGAGCGCGCTAAAGCCATCCCCGCGACCAGTCAAATACAAGGTATTGCTGTTGCTCCCATACCCTATTCCGTACCCCGCTCCGTACCCATTACCACCGGCATAGTTGTAAAACCTGCCAGAGCCCTGTACGTGTCCCATGCCATGCCCCGTACAACACCCGTAGCCGTACCCAAAACCAAAAACAACAATCCTGTTCGCCTCACTGCAATTACGCATAGTCGCACCACGCCGCAAATCCATCGCCATACCCCCTGCCAGCTGCCCGGCTATAGCCTGCCGTATCATAGCGATTCCGAGCCCCATTCCCGTACCCGTTCCCGTAAACGGTGCCGTAACCGTAACCGAATCCGCTACCAAACCAGTAACAGTGGCGCCCCACCCAGCATTGCGTGGCGTACATTAAGAACCCTCCCTTGCAGATGCCGGCGACGTAACCTGCGCAGGCAGAACCGGCGCTAGCGCTTAACCGTAACAATATCCGAACCCGTGCCCGTAGCCGTAAAAACGTCCAAGCCCAGTCGTAACGCCAGTAAACCTACCGGCACCAGTGCCGCCCACGAACCCGTAATAGTTGCCCGCCCCAGAGCTGAGCCCATCCAGCGAACGCACAGTCTCGCCACCACCATGCCCAAATACCCCGTAACCGCTACTCACGGCTGTCGTCCCGTCGTACTTCGCGGGGCATGCACCCTGTACCCGTTTCCCGGCCATAATAAGCTCCAGAACCACGCCCTCGTCCGAATCGAAAACCATGACCGGTCCCCATGCCGCCATAACCGTAACCATGCCCATGCCCATCAGGCGACCCGTAGGCGAACCCTTGCCCCATAGTGACCACGCTTAGATCTATTGCACCTCGACTCATAACTCACCATGCGATTATGCCAGGCCCCCGCCCGCGACCGAAACCGCCGACGCCGTAAGGATGCCCACTACCGCTGCCATCGGCGTAGCCAAACCCGACTCCGTACCCGTAACCGCGCTGCATGCCGAAGTCGTACCCGTAGCCGTATCCGTTAATCACGGTCATGTCCTCCGAATACCCCCGTGCCCGCTATAACCGTAGCCGTACCCATACCCGTAGCCTATCGTGAAGCCATACGTGAAACCAGTACCGTCGTTGCCTTTACTATATCGCCCCCGGCCATCACCAGCCTCATACCCGTAGCCGTACCCATATCCGTAGTTCTCCGTTTGCGTTGCCAACACCGCAGCTGCAGACATGGTTTACTCCTACGCCAATATCCAGGTGCTCGCATAATCCATACCAGCCCCGTACCCCGGGGCCTCGCCGTAGCCACAGCCGCACCCGGATATATGCGTTATGTGGCTACTATCCCGACCCCAACAGCGACAACCCCAGCAGCGGCAGTCACAATCGGCATCACTGTTCATACAACGTAATACCCGCATGGTTACCCTGCCCTCGCCAACCCGAGTGTGACCGTAGTAACACCCCGCGCCGTAGCCGCTGCTAGTAACACGATAAATCGCCGATGTCATAGTGAGCACCCCGGCCACCCCGGCCACCAGCCAGCGCCGCGGCCCGCTGTGCCGTAATACAGCCCGCAGCCGATGGCGTAACCCATGCCGTGACCATAACAACAGCCATAGCCACACCCGTAGCCATAGTGCTCTGTCGATAGCCACTTCATCTTTCGCCTCCAGACTTAGCCGTAACCAGCCCCCATTCCGTAACCGCTGCCATACCCGTAACGGTGACCATCTCCACGGCCGTTACCAGAGGCATAACCATAGCTGTATCCAAAACCTGCGTGCTTACACGGATACACAGGTCGCTGCGAGCCCGGCAGCCCGAACGCACGATTAAGGCCTGGCCCGAGCCCCATGCCATGCCCATAACGGCAATGAGGCCGCACCTGTACTTTACTAAGCTGCATCCGTCAGCCTCCTATCTGAACCCGCTGCCGTAGCTGTAGCCAAACCTGCGGCCGACATAACACATTTTTGTTCCTAACACAGCCACAAGCCGAAAGCACCAGCAATCGGGTGTCTCTCCGTACCCAGCATCGCGCGCGCCGTAATAGTTCCGGTAACCATGGCCATAGCCGTGCCCATGGCCGGTGTTGTAACCATACCCATGCCCACGCCCGTTACCATCGTCGCAGTAATTCATGGTTATGCCTCACGCCATCGTGCCAGATACATCCCACCTGTATGCGTACCCACAGCCGTAGCCCCCGCCTCGCCCCCACCCGTAACCGTACCCGTGCCCGAAGCCAGGCCGCTGCCCATACATGTAGCCACAGCCATAAACATGGATCACATGAGCACTATACACGTTACTGTCGAACCCGGCGCCGTTGCCCGCCCAACACTCACG
>Ga0172381_10002590_pt1 | contig 19822 bp, 18 predicted proteins | sample Leawel6488metaG_FD_119754 | JGI IMG/M metagenome (GOLD analysis project Ga0172381, IMG submission 119754) | Leachate microbial communities from a municipal landfill in Southern Ontario, Canada - Leachate well 64-88 metaG | ecosystem: Engineered > Solid waste > Landfill > Unclassified | place...
AGTCTGACAGAGACGAGCGAAACAGCCGGTAAAGTCTTGACATTTCTTGAAACCTCGGCCATTGATGATTCCTTTGTGCCAAGGTTGGCAGTCAGGCTGGCTTCATTCGATGAAGATCCTCTGATATGGCGCGAAAAAGCAGAGGAATACATGGAACTGGACCTCTACGTGGCAAAGCAGTTGCTTGATCATTACTGGACCAACGATCCGGTTTGTTTCCGGCTTGTTGGTCAGAAACTGTTCAGGGAACATCCGGCCGAGTTGTGCGATTATTTCAGCGAACTGCTTTTCCCCATGTTCGATGAGGGGTTTTACAAGGAGGTCCTCCGTTATAAAACCCTTCGCGACAGGGATCTTGATTTGTATAAAGTACTTCGCGACCATCTTACCGAAGAAGAAAAACTTCAGTTTTCCGTTGAGATCATTTTCGATGATGTTTTCAAAATAAAGGTACTTGCCCTGGAAAAACGCTATCCGGAAATTCTCGCGCTGGTCCGGAAAAAAGCGCTATTCACCTGGTATTTTACTGAAATGATCACCCCGATCCTGAACATTTACCCGGCTGAAGCGTTTGCATTGATACGGACCAAATGCGAAGACATGCTCCGGAATCACAAAAAGCGCAGCGGGTACAAGCATATAGCCGGATGGCTGCAATTATCCCTGCAAATCAAAGGCATGGAAGAAAACGCCCGCCATCTGATCAACGAGCTATACAATCGCAAACCCGCCCTGCCCGCGCTGAAAGAAGAGATTAGAAAGGCGGGGGTGGTGGAAGGGAAGGATTGAGAGGATTGGGGGGGATTGAAAAGAATATTATTTCGAAATAATTGATATGAAACAAACCTATAAAATATATGAGTTTAGACACAGTACTTCAAATAGGTAAAGTTCTTCGCAGTTCGGAGAACAGCCTGAAATATTTCAAATATGTAGAGCCTTGTCCGAAGGATAATAAATCAGGAGAGTGGCTAATTTGTATTACGATTCCGGTTAATCCTGATTTTACTTTTGATTGGAATGGGATGAAAATTACGCCACCAGTCAAAAGGGATAAATTGTTCTATTTAAAATTTACCACATCCAATAGTGATACAAGTGCAAAAAAATATGGTTGGGGAGATATTTACTATTCAAGGCAAAGTAAGTTTAATAAAGAAGGTAAAGTATCATATAATGAGTTTGGAAACTATACTTTTAATAAGGAAAACAATGCGTTTCAGAACGGAGAATAAATATTTAAAGAAATTAAAGAAGAGTATTTCCGAAAGGTTATATCTCCAATTATTGAAATAGAAAGTGAAAATGAGAAGGAAACTGTACAAAAAAATGCATTGTTACAATTAAGAAAGAAAAAAGAAGGGAAAGAAGCATCTGAAATTCCAAAGAATGTACAGAAATACCTGAATTCAATAAATCTCTTTATTCAAAGGGCTGAAGAGATTGAGGATAGATATTGTTTATTTCAATTCCAGAATCAATTTCGAGAGCAAATAGAAAAATTTAATCGCTTACTAAAATATGCTCCAGCCATTGATTTTGCGCTACAAGATCGTTCAATATCAATTCGTGATTTTTTGCAGGATGAGATGAAGCTTAAAAGCCTTTATTGCAAAGTAGTTCTTCAAAATGATTTTGAAAAAATTAAAAAGCTCTTCAAAAAAGGAGAAAAGTCAGATGAATTAACTGATGAGACAGTTAGGCGGATTGAACAGTTTTCTGACTTCAAAGTATTTGTCCATTTTGATTTTAATGGAAAAAGTTGGCATCAATTTGAATCTGCATTCCAATTAATCAAGAATAAATTAAACTCAGAGATAACAGATGTTTCAATTGTAAAGAATAAAGACGGAGACGATCAAAAAGTAATTGTACCAAGCAAAAATATTTACAGAACTCTTTGCTCAGGCAATAAAAAAAATGATTGGCAGTTCCCGGATTTTGATCTTGACAGTCGGTATAAATCATTTACATTTAAAGATGGAGGGCAATTTGAAGATTTTCTTCACACGGATAGTTTTGCATTAAAGAGTCCATTAAGGACATTAGCTGGGACAAATATAGGGGTATACATTTTTCCACTTGCACTTGATGATGAACCAATAACTGCAAGCGAATACGAATCCTTTTTCTTTGAGAAAAAAGATGAAACCCGGCTAATTAACGAGCCAATTTTTTCATTTGAAAGAGACATAACAAAATTTAAAAGGTTTGACTTTGTTTTTACTGATATTGGGGGAAATACAGAAAATGACAGAATTGAAATATCAGGAATTGAAAAGAGTAGATTTCTAGAAATTAAAAAGAGAATTGAAGACATATCGTTGAAGATAACAGAAGAAAAAAGAAAAGCCTTTGATCGTTCTGATATTAAAAACCTTCGTATAGAAAACTCTTTTACTAATCTTTTGGGCAAAGCTGAGATTGAAGAAAATTCAAAAAGTAAGAACGTAAAAGTGGTTTTTAAAAATATGACCAAGACTAGTGGCGGATTAAAACCGGTACCACAATATCAATCTCATTTATTAAAAGTGTTACCACTTATTTATACGGAAAATTATTACTACGACGAAGTTTTGCTTCCAGAGCTAATCCGTAAAGTTGAATTTTCTGTCAGATCCGGTGATGAATGGGGCAATTATACACTACTCAAATTTGATTTAAAATTCTTATTATCAATACAAAATTCTAAAACAAATAAATTTATGGAAATTACAGATTCTGCCAGTTACCAAATCGGAACCAGATTAGGTAAGCTATCAAAACCGTTAAAAAAGAAAATAAATTCTTTTGAGAAGAAATATGTTGGGCTATTAACCAGACATATCAGCACAAAAGATGACTGCATTAAGTTTTCGAATGAGATAAATGAAATGTTGGTTAGACATGAGAAAACATGGGCGCAAATGTCAGCTGAAACAATTGAACAAATTGTCGCTCTACCCAATAAAGAATACGATAAGGAGAAACTTGCTCTTGGTTTTTTTGAGGGATACTTTAAATATGAGGTCGCTGATGATAAAAAAAGCCTTTTAGCTAAAATAGAGAAACTAATTTCTGATTATGGAGAAATTGAAAATCTTCAATATGAAATCCAGCAACTCAGAGAAACTTTAGAAGAAATTAAATAACAACATAAATATATCAAAATGGAAAATAAATCAGAAATCTTGTTTTTATACGAAACGACGTATAACATTCCGAACGGTGATCCTTTTACCGGAGAACAACGTTACGACGAAGAAACAAAACAAATCTTAGTGAGTGATGTGCGAATTAAACGGTTTGTTAGGGATTACCTTGCTTCAAAAGAAGGCAATAGTATCTATATTAAACAAAAAGAAGGCGCAATTATAGAGGACGAAACTGAAGACACTGGAAGTGAATCCGAAGCCAAATCAAAAAAAGAAGGCTCTGGGTCTGCTAGGCGAATTGATGAATTGATTTCGCAATTTAAGAAGGAAATTGCATCTGAAAAAACTAAACTAAAAAAAGATGAATCATTCAGCGAAGCATTATTTGTGATGAAGCAGTGTATTGATGTTCGTCTATTTGGAGGAATCTCAACAAAAAAGAAAGATGCTGTAAACCTTACTGGCCCAGTCCAATTTGCATTACTAAATCCATCTTTTAATAAAGTTGATCTGAGAATTCACCAGAACACTACCTGTTTCGAATCTAAACAAGGCAAATCACAAGGTTCTATTGGAACTACAACCTTAGTTCCGTATTCCTTAGTTCAAATTCATGGTTGGGTAAATCCTAAGGTCGCAGAAAAAACCGAAATGATAGAAGATGATTTAAAGCTAATGTATGAAGGACTTTGGTATGGCACAAGTGGGGACGGAAGTTCACATTCTCGTAGTAAAGTAGGGCAGAACTCAGTTCTTCTACTTGAAATTGAATATGCTCAAAACAATCAAAAAATCTATGGAGTTGATCGCTTAATTGAATTGAAATCGAAAGATGACAAAAAAGGTGAACAAATACGAAGTATGGATGATTATGAACTTGATTTCTCAAAGCTATTTGAAAAAGCAAAAGGAGAAAAGGTTGTAAAAATCAAGTTTTACACAGAAATCGATAGTTTAAAAAAACTGTTCACTGACAAAGCAACTCTTACCTCTGCATTAACCCAAATAATAAAAGAAAAAGGGAAAGATGACGTAATAGTTAAGCCCAAAGTTGAGGAGATTGAAACGATATTCAAAAAATTTGAAGCTATTGAGTTTATTAAAGACGAAAAGAATAAATCGAAATGAAAGGTTTTCAACTTATTATAGAAGGTAATTGGGGGCATTTCAAAAAACCGGAAACAAACAACAACCCATTGTCTCACGATTTGATTACCAAAACAGCCCTGATTGGTTTAATTGGGGCTGTGCTTGGATATGAACGTGAAGAGATGAAAAGCAAATTTCCGCAATTGTCGGAAGATATGCTTTATGGGGTTCAGTTGCTTAATCCGGTAAAAAAGATTTCATGGGGATTTACCAGTAGAAAGGCAATTTTTCCAACTGCTGAGGGTACGCCAAAATATTTCGAGTTTTTGAAAAACCCCAAATTCTTGGTTTCAATAGCATTAAAGGGCGAACATTCACAATCAATTTTCGAAGATTTCAAAATGGCCATTAAACAAGAAGAGGCTGTTTATCCACCGGTATTAGGCTGGCATAATTGTCCCGCAAACCTTACATGGAAATCGGAAGGTGAGTTTTCAGAAATTCAGGAAGGTGAGTTTAATACAAGCGGGTTTGTAATTGCAGGAGAATATACTCCAAAGGATTTCTCGGGAGGATTTAGAATCGGTTTTGATAAAATGCCCACATTCCAAAACGATGACTTTTGGAATTTACCAGAGAGATATAAAAATGTAATTTATCCTGATTTTCCCAACTCATTTACAGTTGATGGAAAGTATTTTGAATATAAATCAGCAGGTAAAACAGAAAAATGGTGTCTGATATAGAAAAGCTCAAATCTCATCCTGACAAACTATTATTGGATCATATTCAAGGTGTAAGGGAAAATACGAAAAAGCTAACCAACTCCCGTTTGGCGGAGTTGGTGGCTATTTTGCACGACTTGGGTAAAATAAACCCTAATTTTCAGGATAAACTTGGCCCGGGAAAAACGGCAAAAGGATATGGCAACCACGCATATCTTTCTGCTTACGCGTTTTTTTGTGCCTTTCGTACTAATGTAAACGTATTAAAAAAATTCCTTGGGGTAAACGATTTAACTTCAAATGATTTTGTTGCTTTAACAGTTATTATTGCTAAACATCACGGAAACTTGCCGGATTTTTTCCCTAATTGTAACCCAAATGAAGCGTTTGCCTCGATTCTTTCAATCAATGAAAATTATTCATTGCATAAATTTATAAATGAGAATAAACAAGATTTACCTATTTATGAATTGGTTAAACATTTTTTGCCGATTGAAGATTTCAAACAATCTCTTTTAAATCCAGATATGCAGAAATGTTTTTCTGAAAAATTAAAATTTAGAGTTGATTTAAATAAATCAGCTTTGGACTTCTTCATCGATTTTCAATCTGCTTTTGCATGTGTGTTGCAAGCCGATAAAGCCGATGCCGGAAAAATTGGAAAAATTATTGATGAAAGCAAGTCTGCAGTTCAAGATTTTTCAAAATCATTTTCCTATAAACTAGATTCTTATTTAGCAACACTTGACCAAAATACAGAGCTAAATAAGTTAAGAACAACAATAAGAAATCATGCGGTTCAAAACATAAAAAGAGGACTACATAAAAACAAACGAGTTTTTGAATTGACTGCTCCGACGGGTTCAGGCAAAACGCTAATGATGCTCTCTTTGAGTTCGGAAATAATAAAAAAAGAAGGTGCTAAACGCATTATTTACGGACTGCCATTTCTTTCAATCACAGAGCAGGTCGAAGCTGAAGTTTTAAAAGTATTCGAAGAGGATAAAAATTTTATTCAACGCATTGATTCAAAATCAGAGAATTATCGTTTTGAAAAACTTCAAGAAGAATTAGACAATGATCCAAGTGAAGAAAAAATACAAGAAGCAAATATCCTGGAGTTTCAGGAGAATACCTTTGCCTATCCTTTTATCATTACAACTTTTGTTCGCTTTTTTGAAACCTTACTGAGCAATCGAAATGCCGAATTACTTAAGTTACCTAATTTTTCGAATTGTATTTTCCTTTTGGATGAAATCCAGGCATTACCGCCCCGGTTGTATAGTTTCTTTGTTGCTTACTTAAGTAGGTTTTGTGAAAAATTTGACAGTTATGCAATAATCTCAACAGCAACACAGCCCAACTTTGAATTACCTACTGATAATAAAGAGGCAAAAAGCTTTTTTAAAGGTTACGAGGAGCCATACAAACTATTGTCCTTGAGTTATTTTAACAACAATCTATTCAATCGGTATCAGATTGAATTTAAAAAAGAACAAATAGATATTGAAACCTTGAAGGCTTCCATCCTTTCAGAAAATCAATCCGTATTGGTCATTCTTAATACCATTGATGACACGAAGGAACTTTTTAAAAAGCTTCAAGACGAATTGGAAGCAGACGAGCTGATCTTTTTAAATACACATTTCACTCCGCAACATCGAAAGCTAAAAATTTATCTAGCTAAACGTAGATTACGCCAGAACAAACGAATTGTAGTTGTTTCGACACAACTTATCGAAGCTGGTGTTGATATAGATTTTCCGGTATTGTATCGAGATTTTGCTACAGTTGCAAGTATTGTCCAATCGGCGGGAAGGTGCAATCGAAATGGAAAACTTGATTCATTTGGAAGGGTTAAACTGTTCAAATTGCAGAATAAGGGGAAAATCCGATCAGATATTATTTATCAAGGGAAAGACAAAGAAATTTTAAGGTTTACAAAGGAGTCGTTCCTAGATGAAAAGTATCAGGAAAAGGAATTACTAACTGTACAAAGGGAATTTTTTAATCGAATACGATCAGAGTTGAATTTTGCTAAACATTCGCAAGATAGTCCTAAACTGGAATTCGATTTTCTAAAAGACATTAAAGAAGGTATGTACGATAAGATTGGGAACTTTCAATTAATAGATAAACAGCTATTTGGAGAAGAACTTCAGTATTATGTTCCCAGAAATCACAAGGATGAGAAATTCGAGAAACTTTTAGAGTTACAAAATGATCTAATGCAATTGATGAAGAAAAAGGCTGATTGGAACCTTATTCGACAAAAAAAGAAATCAATTGAAATACAGATAAAACGCATGTCAAATCAAATAGTTCAAATAAGGCTTAATAAGAATCAAATCAAACCCTTACAGGAAAGCGATAAAAACTACTTTTCGCTTTACAAAATTTCGACTGGTTCATATTCTTTTACGGAAGGTATTAATTTGAAAGGGAGTGAGTTCATTCTATAGCATTTATCATGGTCTATAAAAAAAGAGCGACCAATATGCCAATTCAGTTGTAAAGAATTACTTTACAACTGCCGCCGACGGCAAAATACGCAACATATATCACGTGAATTATTCACACAATATATTTGAAAAACCAATTTATTCCTTGATTTTTCAATAATCCTATTTATCTTTGCGTGAAAATATCACGTATTATGTTTATCCGCTTCGCCATATCGAACCTTTTCTCATTCCAAAAAGAGACCGAATTCAACCTGTTTCCGGGTAGAATTAACCGCCTAGGTCACCATAAATATAAAGCATTGGGAATAGAGACATTAAAGACCTCGGCCATATATGGGGCCAATGGCGCAGGAAAATCTAATCTCGTAAAAGCAATCGATACCTTAAAAGATTTTGTTATCTCCGGCAACATTCCCGAAGCGCTGTTCAGCCAGAAATTCAAACTCACAAAAAAATCGATCAAGGAGCCGGTTTATCTGGGCATTGAATTCATTCATAAAAACAAAGCATATTATTATGGTATTCATGTAAACGATGGCATCGTCCTTAAAGAAGAGTTGCTTTTTTCCGGTCTCGGGAAAAAAGAAGACAAACCGATCTTTATAAGGTCTTCGAAACCTGACAAAAGTTCCCAGATCATTTTTTTCCAGGGTTTTGAGGGTTCAAAGGAAAATGTCCTGCTAAAAGGGATCATTGAAAAAGATCTCCTGAAACATGATAAATCATTGCTTACACTGCTTAATGGCTTAAGCAATGAAAGCTTTACTGAGATGAAAACAGCTTTTGAATGGTTCAACAACCAACTTGTAATTTTGTATCCTAAATCCCGGCCTTTAGAGCTTGTTCATAACCTCGACGTGAAAAAAATTCTGCTCACATTTGCCAACGATATCATGGTTTCTTTTCAAACAGGAGTGAAACAGATTATTCCTGAAAAGAAAAGCATAGAGGAGTTCGTGGGTGAAGAAAACCGGGCAGAAATTGATAAAATTGTATCAGAAGTAAGATCATCTCCAGGAAAGATGATTGGATTAATGAACCAGGACGATGAGATTGTTGTGATAGATGAAGCAGGCAAGATCATAGCAAAACGATTGTCGCTGAACCATTCGGGAGATAAAGGACAACTGGTTCCTTTCAACCTGAACCAGGAATCGGACGGAACAAAAAGATTATTACAGTACATCCCTGTTATCCTCGACGTGATAATAAATGATAAGGTTTGCTTTATCGATGAAATGGAAAGAAGCCTTCACCCCTTACTTGTTAAAGAACTTGTCAGGAAATTTTCAGGAGATAATTCTACAAAAGGGCAACTGGTGTTTACTACCCACGAATCCAATCTCCTTGACCAGGATATTTTTCGGCAGGATGAAATCTGGTTTGCCGAAAAAAACAAACTTGGTGCTACAGAACTCTATCCCCTGACCGAATTCAAAAAGGAACATCATACCATCGACCTAAGAAAAGGATATTTGACGGGGAGATATGGAGCCATACCATTCCTTGGCAATTTGTCTGATCTGAAATGGAATAGTTATGCCGCTGACTGACCGTCGTGAATACCGCAAGAAACTGGCTTTACTTTCATTTCACAAAGACCATTCCCGAAATGACCGGTCATTCAGGATGCCAGGCATGGAAAGAGCTATTCCGTACCTCACGTAACGAATTGTGTCACTGAGCCCAACTCATCTACCAATATAATGTCCCTGACGGGACTTTAACAAGATTTCCATGTGACGAGACCTTCCAGGTTTTGGAAACCTGGAAGGTCTTTACCCTCTCTCCTACCTCATCGCCGACTTGACAAAAACCACAGCGGTGTCCCACGTCAATCATTTGAGAATATCGGAGGATTATTTTTATACGGTTCGTGTATGAATTCGTGATTTTATGTAATTTTGTTATTGTAATTCATTAATATGGAGGATCTTATTAGCTCAATGGCAGATATGCCTGACCATGTTAAAAGTAAATACAGATACAAATATTGATTAATTAAAGTGTTGAATATTAACAATAAAACAAAGATGAATTTACTTCCGTTTGAAGGGTATATGATACCTGGGTTACATTTTAATGATTGTGGTATATGGATTTTAAACTGGAACGATAATCCTACACCTTACAAAAAAATGGTTGAAGTTTGGATTTTATGGTATGATGGGCGAAAGGAATGTTACATTAGTCCTATTGAGGCAGAACATATCCTTCGAAAATACCATAGCTTTGACAGTATTATTCCATCAGAGATCGACATCTCTCATAATACGAATGGCATTGATTTAAAAATTGCTGCGAATGGTAAAAATATTTGCGTTTTGAGTTTAACGTATAAAGAATCTTTTAAATATTGGTTGATTAGTTTAATGCTAAAAATTGGAAACAAAGATAGGATAGGAGAAAAAGGCAGAACTGAAACAGGTAAATATTACCATAACATTCCTAAAAAGATTATTCCTCTACTTGTTAAAAAGGCTGAACTTAATGGTATTCAATTACAGGGCATTGTAAAGCCTCAGATTAAATTCCCGCTTGGTGACGGGAAACCTTCTGATGAACCTCTGATTAATTTTTGTACACACATGTTGGAAGAATAATTAACGTTTTGGTTTTTTCAGGTTGATGGCTATCCCACGATAGCGGGATTTAGCTCAACGAGTTGCCAACCACTGTGAAACATATTTACAATCAATTCCAAAAGAAACAAGCATGAAGTACATTTGTCCGCTGATTACCGTAACAGATATCAAACGATCGCGTGATTTTTATGAAGGGATTTTATCCCAAAAAGTGAAGTACGATTTGGGCCAGAATGTCACTTTTCAAGGCGATTTTGCAATTCATTTACAATCACACTTTAGCCAGTTGATAGATAACAAGCCGATTCAATCAGGAGGAAATAATTTTGAACTTTATTTCGAGTACGACAATATTGATGAAATAGTCGGCAGGTTAAGGAATAACCGTGTAGCATTTGTTCATGATGCAAGGGAACAACCATGGCGACAAAAGGTAGTACGTATCTACGATCCGGATATGAACATAATTGAGATTGGTGAATCCCTGGAATATCTGTCTTACCGATTAAGTAATGATGGTTTATCTGACGATCAGATATCTGCTTCGGTGGGGATACCTGTAGAATTTGTAAAATCCTCAATCGATAAATATCGAAAATCGAAAACAGATTGACTGAATTACGATTCAACAATGACAGCCCATACTTATAATCCTTTTTCTAAAAATTAATTCCAGTGATCAAACATCTCTTCCACATCAAGTTCGTGATGTCACAAAAACAGGTCACTTTGGGACTGGTGATCTTGAATTCGTTCTAAAAAGCGAGGATGATCTTGAGGTTGCCAAGAAATTCCGTACCTCACGGCACGAATTGTGACATAACGCCGATCTTCTACCAATATCAAGTCCCTGACGCGACTTAAGATGGTTTAGTCTGAAAGATGAGACCTTTCGCAGACCAGGAGGCTTTACGAAAGGATTTCCCTTCCATTTCTTTTTCAAAAAGATCAATTATCGGTTTACTCAAGATATTTTCCACAAGTATGTTTCAAATAAAATCTTCTTTTTGATGTTGAATTACAGTTTGAGTACAACGATAATGTGTATATTTCCGAAATCAAATTCCAAAAAAATCAAGTCTGAAGAAAGCAAAAGGAAATAAGAAGGGTCCAATTGGATCTGAAGGGTTCAACATAGAAGATAAAATTGGCTTTGAGCAGCTTTTTCGTTCACAGTACAGTTCACTTTGCGGTTATGCAAATTCTTTCTTGAAGGATACAGATACTTCGGAAGAAATTGTGCAAGAGGTGATGTTCAAGATATGGGTCAACAGGAATTCTTTACAAATCACTGGTCCCATACGAAACTATCTGATGCGAGCTGTACGCAATAGTTGTTTAAATTTCCTGAAACACCTTGATGTTTGTAAAGACCATAGAGCCTGGTATGAAACCATGGATAAAGAGTCTGGTCCTTCACCTGAGGAGATAATGATCGTTTCTGAACTGGAGCAAAAGATCAGAAATGCGATAGATGATCTTCCACTGGAACGTAGAAAGATTTTTATCCTGAACCGCTATGATCGCTTGTCATATACTGAGATCGCTGAAAAGCTTGACATATCAATAAAAACCGTGGAAAACCAGATGGGGAAAGCGCTTAAAACACTCCGGAACGATTTATCTGAATACCTGCCCTTAATAGTCTTGTTTTTTTTTGATATCTTCAGCAATTAAACCGGTCAAATGGCCTTACGAGATGCTGATAAAAATAATTAACCGGAAAATGGATAATATTATTTCAGAACAGGATAGGGGTAGGAGGTTTTCAAATTGTCATTAGGTTACACAGGATTATGAATTAAAACAAGATGGATATCGACGATAATTTACTACTTCAGTACCTACTTGGAAATGCGGACGAACCAGTTCGTAACAAAGTAGAAAAGTGGCTGGAGGCTGACGCCGGGAACAGGAAATACCTGGATCAGCTTGAGGCATTATGGCTGGAGACTGGCAAACTTGATCCGCCACCCCTTCCGGTTGATCTGCAACAAGCCTGGGTGCGAATATCAGATCGAATAGAAAAACACGAAGCAAGGAATACGGTTCGGATAAAGAAATTTGATGGCATACACTATTTGAAGTATGCCATAAGCGCCGCTGCCTTAATACTTATTGTTTTTGGAATTTATTCCATCATTAAAATATATACAGTTAAGGTCAATGAGGCTGAGATGATATCAACTGCGTCGGTTTTACATGATACCTTATCCGATGGTTCACGTATAGCGCTCAACAGACAATCGAAACTTAAATATCCCAGCCACTTTCAAGGTAGGGAACGATTGGTGAAACTTACCGGCGAGGGTTTTTTTGAAGTATCGAAGGATCCTTTACGACCTTTTATCGTCGATGCTGGAATTGCAAAGGTGAAAGTCTTAGGGACGGCGTTCAGTATTTCAGCCTATCCGGGTCAAAACATTAAGGTCACAGTGAATGAAGGCCGGGTGCTATTCTTCACGCTTGGTTCAACCAAAGGGGATAGTTTATCAATTGTCCTTGAAGCAGGAATGTCAGGAGCGCTGAAACATGGCACGTTGAAACCGATGATCGTTGAAAATTCAGCTCCCGACAAGCTGTTTTGGGCCAATCATGTTCTTGAATTCAACAGGGTTCCCCTTTCGGAGGTGTTTGGGTTGGTGGAAAAATATTACGATGTTAAAATTTCTGTAAGTACACCGGATATCCGAAACTGCCGGCTCTCAGCTTCTTTCGTAAACGAACCCGTAAACCGCATTATGACAGTCATCGCTGAATCGTTCGGGTTGAAACTATCTGTTGATGGAAATAAATATTTCTTGAGTGGAAATGGTTGCAGCAAAGAGAATAATTAGACTCGGGGTAATAATCTTTTTTTTGCTTGTTCAGACTATATCCGGTTTCGCACAGGGCAGTTTTCTTTCCCGAAAAATCACCCTCGACATACCCAAATGCAGTCTGGATGTTGCCCTTTATGAGATAGGAAAAGCAGGATGTTTCCGTTTTTCTTATGATGCCGACCTGATTCCTGTTCAACGCAAGGTAACCTTGAAAACCAATAATATCCAGGTGCGAGCCTTATTGAAAGAGATCCTTGGGAAAGATATCCGTCCAATTGAAATCGGAAATCATGTTATCCTGATCAGGGACAGATCGGTTTCTTACGAAAAAAAAACATTTCCGAACATTGTTATCATGGGGGCCATCCTGGATGCCTTCAACCGTAATCCCCTGAAGGATGTTACGGTATTTGAAGTTGAGAATAAAAAATCGGCAATCTCGGAAGAAAACGGTAAATATAAATTGGTAATACCAACGGGGAAGAAAATCAGAAGTCTCAATTTCTGCAAATCAGGATATGCGGATACCGTCATCTTTATAAACCAGGCTAACGAATTTAAGATTAATGTCTTACTACGCCCGTTGTTGGAAATAATTCCAAGATTGGATACAAGGTCGGGATTGGTTTTAGTAACTAACATCGACAGCCTTAAAATCGTTGAATGGATTGTACCCCGTGTGACTTCAATAAATGCGCAAAATCTTGAGGTACATACTTCCAGAACGATACAGGCATCCATCATCCCTTACATAGGTACAAACTGGAAAGTGACAGGTTCCATTACAAACCGGGTTTCTTTTAACCTTTTAGCCGGATATACCGGGGGTTTAAAAGGTTTCGAACTGGGTAGCCTGTTGAATATCACCAGAAAGGAAATGAGTGGATTGCAAATCGGTGGAATAGGGAACATTGTTGGAGGAAGGGCAAATGGTTTACAAATCGGAGGATTGTTCAATTTTGATCTTGACAATTTTAAAGGGGTTCAGATCGCTGGTATGCTAAATTATGCTCCTGATACTATCCGTGGTTCTCAGATTAGTTTGATGACGAATGTTGCCAACGGCCATTGTAGTGGCGCCCAGATTTCGCTATTGCTTAACCTGGCATTAAAGGATGTGAGGAAGGTACAAGCCTGCTGTTTAGTGAATTATGGCCACAACGTAGATGGCGTTCAGTTTGCCGGTTTGCTTAACATTGCAAGAAATCACAATGACGGCCTTCAGATAGCAGGAATAGTCAATTATGCGACCATTGTGAACGGGGTCCAGATTGGCCTTGTCAATATATCCAATACAGTTGAAAGAGGTATCCCCATCGGTATTTTCAGCTATGTTCAGAAAGGATACCACTTGTTCGAAGTTTCTGGAAACGAGATTTTTTATGGTAATGTAGCCTTTAAATCCGGTACAAAGCGATTCTATAGTTTCGTGCAATTCGGGATAGGAAATGATTACAAGTTGCAGGGTTCTTACGGTATCGGAACGATCTTCACGCTAAACAAAAAATTATCAATGAACCTTGACGTATCTGCAGGATTCGTGTATCACCCCAAGGATACCATCTATCATGGGTTCCTGTTAAAGGCCAATCCAGCCCTGGAATACCGGTTTGCAAAACATTTTGCCCTGTTTATGGGCCCGGCATACAACTTATTTGTTTTCACTAAAGGCGACCCGAGCGCAACATCTCGTGGGCTATCCTTTTATGATTTTTACTTCAAATCTACCCCAAATGCTAGTATTCAGATGTGGATAGGCGGCGTACTGGGGGCCCGGTTTTGATTTGAGCCAAATAACTGTGCCGTAAGCGGTTCCCCTGTCATTTTTTTCCTTTGATTTCATTTTTCTTTTTCAGTATTCTGCATTTGGCTTGTTGGTGATCTTTATTTATCTCCAGATGTTTTTTGCTTTTCCTGAATGAACTTTTCAGACAAGGCCCCTAACTCCCGTCTTAATAGTTTTTCCAGTAATATCAATGGTTTCATAGATTGTCTAAAACAAATGTATTTGATAGTAGAATAAAAATAATTTATCCTGATAGGGGTAATCCGTTTCCCGGTTGTCATTGTATTATAAACCATAAAAATATTCACATGAAAGCATCTGATTTTAAAAAAGTAAGAAATAGTCTGTTGTTTTTAGTTTTACTGACAGGAAGTCATTTAATGGCTGCCGGATCTTGGAAAGAAGTCAGGTCGGAATCAGGGATTACCATTTACGAGAGATGGGTCAAAGTTACAAGTGATTTGACTGTAAAGGAGCGGAAAGGAGAAATGACCATACAGGGCAGTATGAGTTCCGTGGTTAATTTGCTGAGTGATCCTTCAAAGTCAAAGATCTGGATGGAAAATGTAAGTGACGCATACCTGGTAAAAAAGGAATCAGACAAGGTATGGGCATCCTATACTTACTTCTCATTGCCCTGGCCCTTTGAAAACAGGGACATGGTTTCTGTTTCACACCTCAATTACGAAGATCCTTCATCTGCGACCATTGAAATGATAAGCAATGAAAACGCCCTACCATTAAAGAAAAACGTAAAAAGGCTGATAAACTACAAAGCAACCTGGAAAATTACCGACCTGGGAAATGGTCGTGTTTTTATCTCACTTTCAACTATTTCACGTACTTCCCCGGAGTTTCCCAGGTTCATACAGGATCCTGCTGTCCGAAAAATCTTCATGCGTAATATGCTTAAGCTGAAAGAAATATTTTGTGTATAAATACTCCATTGAGCCATGAGAAAGTTTAAAAAACGCGTGACAGAAAAAATTCAAAATCTTATTGGAGAGCCAAAAATTGTAGCACGCAGTTTTGCAATGGGTTCATTCATTGGGGTGACTCCACTGATTGGGATGCAGATTGTAATTTGCCTGTCGCTGGCGGGTATTTTTCATCTTAGCAAAACAGCTTCTGTTGTTGGAGTAATAAATACAAACTGGACAAAGGGCATATTTCTGTACCCATTGAATTATAAACTGGGAGCATGGCTGCTTGGGAATAACAACAACCTCGATATTCATGGTTTGCTCTCGGGGAATATATGGATGAACCTTTATCGTGCAGGATCAGAAGTGTTCATTTCATTGCTTATTGGCGGCTTTATTACAGGAGCAATCATTTCAGGTATATATTATTTCCTTGTCCTTAAAATTTTGAAACAAAAGAAATACCAATCTTAAAACCAGAATAAACTATGAATAATCCTAACAGAAAATATGCCTTGGTAACAGGGGCCAGCCGTGGTATTGGTAAGGCAATGGCTCATGAACTTGCTTTACGAAAAATCAATTTACTATTGGTTTCCTTAAAAGGCGAGGGACTGGATGATTTTTGCGAAGAGATTCGGGATGAGTACGGGGTGGATGCACAGTATTTCGAAACGGATTTCTATCAATTCGAATCAGTGTATGATGTTGCACACTGGGCCATTACAAATTACAATCCGTATATTCTTATAAATAATGCCGGAATTGGCGGTACAAAAGCATTTGAAAGCGTTCCACCTGAATATATCGATGCCATCATTCAGGTAAATATCCGGGCAACATCCTTACTCACGAGGTTGTTGTTACCGGAACTTAAAAAGCAAAAAAAAGCATATATTTTAAATGTAGCCAGTATGGCCGCATTTTCTCCTTTCGCATTTAAAACCGTCTATCCTGCATCCAAAGCATTTGTCTATTCGTTTTCCGAAGGTTTACGGGAAGAACTCAAAGGCACCAACGTATTTATCAGTGTCATTCTCCCGGGCCCTGTTAAAACGAATGCCGATGTCACGGCAAGAATTGAAAAGCAAGGTATTTTAGGCAGAGTTGGTCTGCTAAGTCCACAGGAACTGGCAGGAATTGCGATCAGAAAACTGCTGAATCAAGAATGCTTTATTTTACCAGGAATACTGAATAAAATCAATTGGATCTTAATGACTGTAATACCAAATACCTGGAAATTAACGGTATTATCAAGGGTCGTCAGAAAGGAGATCAACACCTGCAAACCAGTGATTCCTATGCTCAGGGTATTAAAACAATAATTTTATGAGAGTCTTAATAACCGGTGCTAATGGTTTTTTATCGGGACATTTAGTGCACGAATTGCTGAGATGCGGATATACCGTTCGTGCAATGATGCGATCCGGAGCAAAAGCCCCGGCGCTTGCGTACCTCGACATAGAAGTAGTGTATGGGAATATCACAGACAAATCGGATATTGAAAACGCAATCAGTGGTTGTGATGTTGTTATCCATGCTGCTGCCGATACAAATCAATCACGTCGCCATACCAAGGACTATTACCCTGTGAATGTCGAGGCTACAGCGAAAATAATAGAGGCTGTATCCAAAGAAAGTTGCAGGCGATTGATATTTGTAAGCACTGCCAATACCATGGGTTTTGGAACATTGTTACACCCTGGAAATGAAAGCACACCTGTTTCCACGGTGTTTTTAAAATCCGGCTATGCAAAAAGTAAACTTCAGGCCCAAAAACTAGTCATTGAAGCCGCTAAAAATAAAATGATTGATGCGGTCGTAGTAAATCCAACATTTATGATCGGACCAATGGATCACAACCCCCATTCCGGAAGAATCTTTAAAATGGTCTTGAACAAAAAAATTGCTATCTGTCCTCCAGGTGGAAAAAACTTTGTTGATGTCAGAGATGCTGCAAGAGGCATTGTAAGTGCAATTATCAATGGAAAATCGGGTGAATGTTATCTGATTTCGGGCGAAAATCTTTCATTCTACGATTTTTTCCATAAAATTATTCTTCTTTCAGGACAAAAAACCAGGCTGATATCTATCCCGAAATTTTTATTTATCCTGTTCAGCCTTTTGGGGAGCTTTTTCCAATATTTGGGAATACGTACAGAATTAACCTATACGAATGGCCGTATTCTTTGTATAAACAACTATTTCGATAATCTTAAAGCGGTTCGTGAGCTCGGTCTTTCTTGTTCAGGCATGAATAAAACGATAAGCGATTGTCTAAGTTGGATAAGGGTCGGAAATATATAAACTCAATTTTTTTGTTTTTCTACAACAATCTCTTTATTCATAAAATGAACATGAAAATATATTTGCTTCTTATTTCAGCGGCATTAGTTGCTAATTTTTTTCCGCAAGATGATACTGCTTATTTTAAGCATAAAAACCACTTAAGTATTTCTGCTAATTATCAGTATGGAATAATCCTTCCTACGACAGATTTTGTGAGAGGCGACAATTTAACAGGGACACCTTTACAAAAATACCAGGCATATACTATAAAAATACTGTGGCAGAATCCGGGCTATTCTGATTGGCAGCGGGTTTACCGCGGGCCCTATTACGGCGCTGGTTTAACTGTCGGAGATTTATATGACCCCCGCGAGATTGGTTATCCCGTTTCTATATATGGTATCTTGGGAATTCCGTTAGTCCGATGGCAAAATATGGAGCTTTATTCTGAATTTCAATTTGGAATTGCTGCAAACTGGAAGCATTATAATCCCGTGAGCAACCCAAAAAATCTTGTCATTGGTGGCGGAATGACTTTACATCTCAATATCGCTTTCTACGCTTTTTATCAATGTTCAAAAAATTTGGATTTGGGGACGGGATTGAGTTTTGTACATTTTTCAAACGGCGGGATGGAACGTCCTAATTATGGCTTTAATATAATAACACCATCCGTAGAGTTGAAATATCATTTAAATACGCGCCCTGATGTCATATCCATAAAGCCTCCAGGAAGATTACAACGTTCGAATGATCTCTATTTCATGCTGGGATATGGCGACCACCAGCTTCCGGAAAAGGAATTAGATACAAATTATTTTGCTATAGCAGGATTAAGCGTTATTTATTATACACAGTTTTCAAATGCATTTCGATTGGGCTATGGGGCTGATTTTAATTATTGGGTGGGAATGACTGCATTGCCCGATGGCAGAATCGGGCCACAAGGGGCACAAAACGTCACCCTTGGATTAATACTTCAACCTGAATTCATCATTGGTAGATTAACATTGGTGGGTGGAATAGGAATATATGCATCGCATTTGAAATTTGGAAATTTTAAGCAACTATATCAGCGTTGTGGCGTAAGATACGACATCTATAAAAATATCTCATTGGGAGTAAATATAAGAGGTCTGAAATTTTACTGTGCAGAATTTTTAGAATTCAATTTGGGGTACAGGATCAGATGGATGAAATAATGATGCACAAGCATTCGGGGGTTGGCATAAGAAATTTGTCACGGTTTCATTTCCTTCATTTTTAACCTTTCCTTTCCGGAGGCCTTCTATATTCTGGAAACCTGGATGGCCTTTACCACAAATTGTTCCTTGAAATTTTTGGTATGTTTTGCTACCTTTGTGAGGGAAAAGAGAAATAACATGCTTACTAAAGACAATGTAATCAAGACAATATCAAAGTTCCCAGACAGTTTCACCTTGGACGAACTAGTTGATAAATTGATTTTCATGGATAAAGTCGAACGAGGGCTGGATCAGTCTATGAATGACAAGGTCTGCACTCATGATGAAGCCAGGAAAAAGCTCGAGAAATGGTTAAAATAGTCTGGACAGACCAGGCAATCCAAGATCTAAATGATATTGGAGAATACATTGCCAATGATTCCGAACAATATGCCAGGGAAATTGTACAATCTCTTTTCGAATCGATTTTTCTCCTTAAAACCAACCCAAAGCCGGAAGAATTGTTCCTGAATACAAACTTACCAACCTCAGAGAATTAATCAGGGGAAACTACAGAACTATTCCGTACCTCACGGCACGAATTGTGTCACGGAACGCAAATCTTCTACAAATATCAAGTCCCTGACGGGACTTAAAAGATGGTTTAATCCGATGTCTCCCGGAGACCTTTCAGGTTTTGGAAACCTGGAAGGTCTTGGATGGTTTTGAAACCTGGAAGGTCTTCGGGATGTAATTATTTTGAATATTATATTTTATAAGTTACATTTTGTAAGTTATATTTTATAACTTTGTTGAAAAC
>Ga0172381_10002591_pt1 | contig 19817 bp, 18 predicted proteins | sample Leawel6488metaG_FD_119754 | JGI IMG/M metagenome (GOLD analysis project Ga0172381, IMG submission 119754) | Leachate microbial communities from a municipal landfill in Southern Ontario, Canada - Leachate well 64-88 metaG | ecosystem: Engineered > Solid waste > Landfill > Unclassified | place...
AGTTGACACCGAGGGTAATATTTTTGAGTCAGACGAATATGTCGAGGCTACGCTTCCTATGCCGGTGGTGAATGACGATCTTAATGTTCAAAATAAGATAGGGATAGACAGCCCGACAGTAAATATTGAGTATACTACGAATGTGGGTATCACAACCGTCATAAAATATTCAACTGCTGGAGTAGCTCCTAAAACTTTTGTTAACCTGGATAAGGTAACGAAACATAGTGCTGAAATATCCGGCTTGTTACCCAAATCGCCATATATCTTGGAGGTAACAGGGACTGATGATTATGGCAATGAAGCAACCGCAAAAACTTTTCAAATTACAACCGAATCAGACACTATGCCACCGAAGATTCTGTCTCTGACCGAAAAGAAAAGAACCATAGGCGAAGGGGCGGCAGCTGAGGCTCAGATTACAGTTAAATCTCAAACTAGTGAACCAACAACGATGCTGGTTGAAGCGGCTGAAGGAGTCGGAACCGAAGAATTCCCAATTAAATCAGAAGTTGATCCAATCAATGTTGAACACTCGGCAGTTCTTAAATTAGGAATTGCCGGCAAAGCCTATTCATATCGTATAACTACAATCGATGCAGCCGGTAACCCAACGACATCTGAAGTTCGAACGGTTGTTATTGAAAAAGCTAACAAAACTGCTTTTGAATATACTCTATCAATTTTTGCGCGTAGCTTTGGATGGCTAGGAAAGATTTTTAACTAATGAAACAACCAATTATAAAAGTCGACAATGTTTCAAAAGAATTTGCCGTTGGGGATAAGAAGATTAGAATTATTAAAGAAGTTTCTTTAGATGTTTTTCCAGGTGAGTTTGTGATGATTTACGGTCCTTCTGGTTGTGGCAAATCGACTTTTTTGAGCATCATGAACGGTTGGATTGCACCCACTATTGGCACAGTTACGGTCAAAGGTGAAGATCTTTATAAAAAGACAGAAGATGACCGTTCCCGGATGAAACAACATGAAATTTCTCTTATGAATCAGTCTTCGGATTGGGTAAAATCCTTAAGCGTAATTGACAATATCTGCATGCCATATCTTTTGGCAGGAAAATTTAAAAGCGCTGCCAGAAAACGAGCTATGACTCTTCTTCAAATGCTTCACTTAGAGCGCTATGCTTTTTATCGACCGATGGATCTATCTGGAGGTCAACAACAGAGAATCAGTTTCCTCCGAAGTCTGATTAATAATCCAGAAATTATTATGGCAGATGAGCCGACTGGTAATTTGGATACCAGCTCAACCGCAGTTATTATGGAGCTTTTCTCCAAGATAAATCATGATCTTGGCCGAACCATCATTATGGTCACCCACAACATGGATCTTTTACGCAATGCTAGCAAAAGTGTCAACATTATTGATGGGCGGATTGTGAGCGTAAATGAAAATAAAGATTTTGAGATGAATGAAAAAATAGAAGCTAAAGATGTTTTAGAAATAGGTTTTAAAAATATTGTTAAAGATACTAGTGAAGAAGAGGAAGAGGAACGAGAAAGGTCTAAAGTAGGATGAAATTTATATACATTGTTGAATTAAGTTGGCGGAATCTGATGAATCGCAAGGTTCGTAGTATTTTGACAATTTCCGGAGTTGTCATTGGTATTTGTGCCATTACTTTTCTTACCTCTTTGGGCTATGGCTTTCAGAGGATGACAACTGAGAAGGTTTCTTCAAAGGATACTCTTTATGTTTTTGATATTAATTTGGAAAATAGTGATAAAACGGAGATAACTGAAAAAGATTTGGCAATGGTTAAAAACGCAGAAAATATTGAAGTGGCGGAGCCAGGACTCACTCTTCCTGGCAAAGCATCAAATGGTAAGGCTAATACGAACATTGTTGTTAATGGAGCTAATAATAAATTTTTGGAGCTTGGCGATGTTAGGCTGTTACGTGGTCAGAAATACTCTGATACTGACACAAACCAAGCAATTGTAACCACAAACTTCTTGAAAGCCTTTGGTCTAGATCTAAACAATTACCAAGATGCTAATATTAGAATAGATATTTTAGCCAGTCATGCTATGTCACCAACTCTTACAGACGGTGATCTTAAAAGTATTGAAAATGTTAAGATAAAAGGAATAATAGATGATGACCAAACCAGCTACGTCTATCTTCCTTATGAGTTAGTCAAAAAAGCGTCCGCGGCTGAAAATTCTAATGTAGGTAAGATTAAAGTAACTAATTATTCTAATGGTAAACTGAAAGCAAATGAAGAAAAAGTGATGGCGATGGGCTTTGGCACCAATTACATTGGTGACACGATTGAACAAATCAATTCATTTTTTAACATTTTTCGTTATATTATTGCTGGCTTCGGTTTTGTTGCCATGCTTGTGGCTGTGTTGGGAATGTTTAACACTTTAACAGTATCCCTTCTTGAAAGAACTAGGGAAGTTGGTGTATTAAAATCTTCCGGCGCAGTGAAGGGAGATATTTGGAAAATATTTCTTTTTGAAGCCTTGGCAATTAGCTTTGTTGGCGGTGTGATGGGTATCATTTTTGGGATGGGTTTGGGCCAACTGACTTCAGTAATTTTTAATTACTATGCACAAAAAAATGGATCAGAAGCCGTAAATTTCTTTTATACTCCCCCAATGTTTATAGTTTATACAATCGGGGTGACTATCCTAGTCGGTTTCTTTACCGGCTATTATCCATCTATGCGCGCCGCTAAAATTAATGCACTTGATGCCCTTAAATATGAGTAAACTAACAGAAAAAATAAATAAATACTTCGAGTTTTTAATTAATAATTTTTATTTTACCGCTTCTTTGATGTGCATCGTGGTTATTAGTTTAATTTTAATAATCGCTTTTATTTCAGGAGGCCGTCTCGGCAACTACGTCCTGCTTCTGATCATAGCTCTCTGCATAGCAGTTACCTGGTTAATGAAATCGAAGAATCGGTTGGTCGCAGAAACAGCTCATGTTCTATCCGTCGTTATCTTTATGAGTTATTTATTTATCTCTATTATCTCGCTTCTGTTTTGGATAGTAATCAAACAAAGCGCCTAAAAAAACAACCTAATGGAAGATTGTTTTTTTAGTTGATTGGAAACTTAGTATTTAGATCCTTTTCCATCTTCTTTTTTAAAAGCTTTGCATTTGCCGACTTTATCCAGAAGGTGATTGAATGAACGTTCGACGTCTGTAATTTCGTCATCCCCTGATTCTTTGAGAGAGGCAGAATAATCTCCGCTGTCGATGATATCGTCTATATTTTTCTTTAGCAAAAGAAGTCTTTTGATTATAGTTATATATATATGGGCAAAAATATATATCGATAATATGAAAAGGAGCGGAATAATTAAGTAGAAGAAATTATATACGTTTTTTTGTCCTTTCTGAAATAATTCTCGCTGCTCAGATACTTTTAATAAAAAGACTAATTTTCCTTGATCATTTTTAAATATTGAGTATGAGGATATAGTCTTTTTGTCTGAAGTGTCTGTAAAATATGCAGGACCGGTTGAGAGTTTGGTTGCTATTGAAGCAACCACTGGATTGCTTTCTATTTCATTTTTGCCATAAATGGAGACTGGGACATTATATTTTTTTGAATAATTTGTCACCATTGTTTCTTGAGCAAATCTTCCCAGGACAAGAAAGCCGTTTGATGGGGAGGAGTTTTGATCGGTAGGAGTGATCTGAGAGGCGGCATATAGCATCGGCATACCGTTTATATTGAGATACCCGCTTTTTGTTTCTATGATATCGATAAAATTGAAGTTAGCTTCTGAAAACAAGAGATCTTGATCTTCTTTGGTGAATGCTAGATCTTGCTTTGTGTTTAAGTCGTGATATTTGAAAGCAACAATATTTTTATTACTGTCAACAAAAACCATCAAGTTCAAACCAAGGTTTTCCATCGTTGTATCATTGAGATTTGCAAGAACATAAACTTGGTTTTTGTCTTTCACAAAATTATAGGTGTCATCCCAACGTGACCAGTCGTCAGAAATTGTTTCAAGTTCATCTAAATTTGTTGTAAAGATATCTTCGGTTCTAAAGATAGTGTCGCGTGATTGATCTGATTCGATCTTTAAGTAGTTTTTTATCAGCACCTCTTTCCCAAAAATACAAATGATCGCAGAGGTTGCAATAAATAGAACCGAAACAAACACCAAGTTCTTAATCTTGATAGACATTATTCCCCTCCAGGTAGTTTTAGCTTATAACATTGTAATTATACTCCTTTATTTTTACATGCGCTACTCTCCTACACGTACATAATATATGCAAAAGACCATAAATTTGGGAAATGCAGACAATTTCTTTCTCATCAATATTTCAGATATAATAAAACCATGACAAATGCCCAACTACCACCAGAACTAGAAAAAAGAATTGACAATATTATTGCCGAAAGCGAAGGTGTTTCGACCAAAGAAGTAAGCTTCGCGCAGCAGAGTAAATTTAGCGGAGGTTTTTCTCTTGGCGCTCTGGTTTTCGGTGTTTTTTATTTTGCGGTCATGAAGGACCGGCTTTATACTATTTTGAGTGTTGTTTTTAGTCTTCTTTTTCCTCCTCTCTTAATTGCCCTAGCATTAAACGCTCGACGAAGAGCATGGGAATCAAGAAAATGGATAAACTATAATGAATTTATGAAAAATCAAAAGCTTTGGGATAGAGCTGGACTTTATGGGATTGTCGTTTCTGCAATATTGTCCTGGTTTGTACTTCAATATATTTACACGCTCATAAGTGGACTGATTCCAGGTAGCGCAACTAACGTAGGACAATTAAATGAGGTTAAAACTAATCTCGAGGACTCTCTCGGAAATTAAAAAATCCGCCTTTGCCTAGCGGATTTTTTAATTTGGCTATAATTACATTATCTTTTCTGAAGACATAAATTTTTTAATATCGTCGACTGTTGACATGAACTGACTTGGGAAAATGATGGTAGAATTTTTTTCGGTTGAAATCTCGGCCAATACTTGCAGGTTACGTAATTGAAGGGCAATCGGGTGTTTGGCAATTACGTCGGCAGCTTGTCCAAGTTTATCAGCGGATTGAAATTCTCCTTCAGCAGCGATAATTTTAGCCCTCTTCTCCCGTTCTGCCTCAGCTTGTTTTGCCATTGCTCTTTGCATAGAGTCTGGCAGTTGGATGTCTTTAATCTCTACTGTGGTGACAAGTACACCCCAAGCTTCAGTGTGAGTATCTATAATTTTCTTAATCTTCTGGTTGATTTTGTCGGTATCTGATAACACTTCGTCTAACATGAATTGGCCAACAATATTTCTGACTGTCGTTTGAGCAATTTGATTTACTGCCGAAAAAACATTCTGGATTGCGACTAAAGATTTTGTGGCATCTACGACGTGAAAATAGGCGACAGCCGCAACGTCAATAGATACATTATCTCTAGTTATAATTTTTTGTGAAGGAACCGGCATGGTAATTATTTGGAGCGAAACCTTAACCATGCGATCGATTAAAGGGATCATAAAACGAAGGCCTGGCTGCTTTTCTTTGACAATTTTACCTAATCTGAATATCACTCCTTTTTCATACTGCTGAACAATACGAACCGCAGAGAGCAGAATTATCAATAACACAATTATTATATAGTATGGAAGTGCCATTTTTCTCCTTTTTCCGCCAGCCGGCGGATTAATATTTATCTACATCAGATATATATCCAAAAGATTAAAAAGTCAACATCGTGCATCATACAAAAATAGCCTCACGGCTATTTTTGTATTAAATCATTCTGTGTGAGTCAGAACCTAGGCATTTGAAGACGTAAATTGACTATTATAAAGTGTGGCATAAAAACCATTTTTCTTCAGTAGCTCTTTGTGCTTGCCCTGTTCTACAATATTGCCGTTGCGCATGACCAAAATTAAATCGGCCTCTCGGATAGTGGAAAGACGGTGGGCAATTACAAAACTGGTTTTGCCTTTCGTAAGATTTTCCATCGCTTTTTGAATCAGAATTTCCGTTCGGGTATCAACCGAACTAGTGGCCTCGTCTAAGATTAGAATCGGTGTCTTTGCTAACATTGCTCTGGCAATTGTCAGCAGTTGTTTTTCTCCCTGAGAGATATTATCCGCTTCCTCATTTAACTCCATATCGTAACCATTCGGAAGGGCATGAATAAAATGGTTGGCATGCGCTGCCTCAGCGGCGGCTTCAATCTCTTTCTCACTCGCTTTTGGATTGGCGTATGCAATATTTTCCTTAATTGTACCATTGAAAAGCCAAGTGTCTTGGAGGACCATACCGAACATTCTTCGTAAATCGGCCCGTTTCATTTCCTGTATATTTATGCCATCGACTTTGATCGTGCCGCTATTGACATCATAAAATCTCATCAAGAGGTTGACCATTGTAGTTTTACCGGCGCCGGTAGGCCCAACGATTGCAATTTTTTGGCCTGGATGAATTTTAGCACTGAAGCCTTTGATAACCGTTTTTTCTGGGTCATAACCAAATATTACATTGTCAAACTCAATTGCCCCTTTTACTTCTTTAACTCTGACCGGCTTTGATGTTTCGGCAATTTCTTCTTTTTCCTCCAAAAATTCGAAAACCCGTTCAGCGGCTGCAGCGGTTGATTGCATCACATTCGCAATCTGAGCGGTCTGAGCTATCGGTTGGTTGAACTGGTTGACATATTGGATGAAGGCTTGGATATCGCCAATTTGCAATTTACCATTAATAGCCAGCCATCCGCCAAGAACCGAAACTCCGACGTATCCTAAGTTCCCGATGAAAGTTGTGACTGGCATCATCAGGCCTGAGAGAAACTGAGATTTCCAGGCGCTGTTATACATTTTATTATTAATTTTTTGAAACTTAGCCACTGATCTTTTTTCTCCATTAAATACTCGCATCACATTATGGCCGGCATACATCTCTTCAACATGGCCGTTCAACTCCCCTAGAGAATCCTGCTGTTCTTTGAAGAAGTGCTGAGATTTTTTAACGATAAAGGAAATGAAGACGATACTGAGCGGAAGAAGAACAATAGAAACCAGAGTTAAGATCCAGTTGATTGAGAACATCATTATTAAAATACCAATGACCATAGTAACCGAAGTCACGATCTGTGTTAGACTTTGATTTAACGTTTGGCCAATCAAATCAACATCATTTGTAACCCTGCTCAAGACTTCACCAAAAGTCTTGGTGTCAAAATATCTCAGAGGAAGCTTGTTAATTTTTTCAGAAATATCCCGGCGGAAGCGGTAAGTTATTTTTTGCGAGACGTTGGTCATTATCCAGCCTTGAATATAGGAGAAAAGAGCCGATAGAAGATATAAGCCAATTAAGAGAATGGCAATTTGCTCAATTTTGGGATAATTAATGACTGGACGGCTAGATAGATCTAAAGCCTTAATTTTGTCTAAGATATTCGAAGGAATTTTCTCAACAGTTGATGACGGTAGTTTACTAAGAAAAGCTGCACCTGTGGTGCCTGGCGGAATTGTTGTGCCTGTGGGCAATGTGCCGGTGATTTGATCATACGCCTTGATATCTGTATAGTCTGAAACAATTTGATTTGTAGCATTACCAAGAATCTTTGGACTCAAGATTGCAAAAACCGTACTGGCAATTGCGAAAACAAACACAACAATAATAGAGGTCCAAAATGGCCGTGTATATTTGATTAAACTTTTCATTGTGCCTTTGAAATCCTTCGGTTTCTCAACTGTGCCCATTGATCCGCCCATTGGGCCACGGTCGGTAAAAGTTCTTGATCCGGCAGTTGGCTTTTGGCTGTTTTTATTTGTTTCTTCGTTCATTTTGCGCCTCCTTCTCGAGGTAGTGCTTTTGTCAAAATTTTCTCGTCTAAGCCAATTTGATAATCTTTCAATTCTTGCTCCGAAAGCTGAGAATAAGCAATTTCTCTGTAAACTTCGCAGCTTTTCATCAATTCTTTATGTGTACCCACTCCGACAATTTTTCCCTCATCTAGCACAATAATCTTATCGGCAGAAAGAATGGTGCTGATTCTCTGTGCTACAACCAAAACAGTTTTGTGTTTAGTTTCATGGCTCAGAGCCTGGCGTAGTTTAGCATCAGTTGTGAAATCCAGAGCGGAAAAGCTGTCGTCAAAGATATAAATTTCAGGCTTTCTTGCAATTGCTCTGGCAATGGAAAGTCTTTGTTTTTGTCCGCCGGAAACATTGGTCCCGCCTTGAGCGATAGGATGATCGTAGCTATTCTCAAGTCCTTTTATGAATTCGCCAGATTGAGAAATGCTAGCTGCTTTTTCTAATTCGGTTTTGGTCAAATCCGGAGCTCCGTATTTAATATTGCTTGCGACTGTTCCAGAGAAGAGCACTCCCTTTTGGGGAACATAACCAATCTTGGCATACAAATCTTCTAACTTATAATTGCGGACATCAATGTTGTCTATTAAAATCTGGCCTTTAGTCGCGTCATAAAAACGGGGGATTAAATTTATCAGAGTAGATTTACCGGAACCGGTTGAGCCGATAAAAGCAGTAGTTTCGCCCGGTTTGGCCGTAAAAGATATTTTTGAGAGGACCGGAGAATCAGCTGCTTTGTAAGAAAATGTTACATCTTTAAATTCAACAAGCCCGGTTGATTTTTCCGGTTTTTGCGCTTTTTTTGGGTTTCTGATAACTGGCTTGGTTCCAATTACTTCCATCACACGATTGGCAGAAACAGCTGCGCGAGGAACCATAATAAAGACAATTGAAACCATCAAGAAAGAGATAATTACTTGCATTGCATATTGCATAAAGGCGATCATGTCACCTATTTGAAGATTGCCGGAACCGATCAGGTGGGCGCCAACCCAAATTATTCCTAGGGCTGTAAAGTTGAAAACTAGGGTAATCACCGGTTGCATGAAAACCATAAGTCGATTGACAAAAAGGTTAGCATTTGTCAGGTCGACATTGGCTTTTTCAAATTTAGATTCTTCTAGCTTTTCATTATTAAATGCTCGGATAACACGGAGACCTGTCAAATTTTGTCTTGTAACAAGATTAAGTTTATCGACTAGCTTTTGCAGTAAAGTAAACTTTGGAAGAGCAATCGAGAAGAGAACGAAAATAATACCCATCATTATTGTTACGGCTAGAATAATGATCCAACTCATTGAAGGTGCTGTATGGTAGGCTTTAAAAATGGCGCCCACGCCCATAATTGGAGCTTGAAGGACCATTCGGAGAATTAAAATCAGAACAATTTGAATTTGCTGAATATCATTCGTTGATCGGGTGATAAGTGAGGCGGTTGAAAATTTATTGAATTCAACTAGGGAAAAACTCTCGACTTTGGAAAAAACTTTCTCGCGAATATCTTTTGAGAATCCGGTACCAATCCGGGAAGAAAAATACCCGATGCCGATAGTGGCAGCAGCTCCGAGTAATGCCACTAGAAGCATTAGAGCCCCAGTATGAATAACGACGCTGTTATTTTGAGCCACAATGCCGTCATTGACAATCTTGGCCATATAATCCGGCAGCTGCAGGGTTGTTTCAACCGATACAAAAATTAAAATGAGCAGTAAGGTTATTTGCCAAAAATAAGGTTTTAAATATTTTAATAGTTTGAACATTTATTCCTCCAAGGATTGCTTTTTAAAAAACTCAGAAATTTTTTCAAGTAAATGGGTTAATTTTGCACTGTCTTCGGCTCCAAGATAATCCACCAGCTTATTTAATTTTTCCCGGTGATTTTTTTTGATAATTTTTATCTTTTCCTTGCCCTTCGCAGTTGTGCTAATAAACCAAACTCTTCTGTCGTCGCAAGAGAGGGTGCGCGCAATATACCCCCGACTTTCAAGAGAATTGATGTGATGAGTAACGGCTGCCATTGTAACATCCAACTTTTCCGCTGCTTCCGACGAGGTTACCGGATCGCCATTGTTTAATGACGAAAGCATTAAAAGAAAAAAACTCTCCGAATTTTTCAATCCGGAAATATTTTTAAAATGAATTTTATTACGCTTGATTAAATTCAACGAATTTTCTAGTTCATCAACGCGATTTATGATTTGTTTTTTGTCCATTAATAGTTTCTCCGTTGCTAAAACATTTACTATGTTAATAGTTTACTTGCTAAACTATTTATTGTCAACAGGTCTAGACCCGAATCAGATAACCTCATACTCAAAGCAATGATTTACCGACAAAATAATATTATTCGAGCTTGTCGAGAGGCTCAAAATCATGATAGTTCTCGATTAAACTCGAACAATAACAGGTTTTTGGGTTCGGGTGTCTTGTTATTGTAATATAGCCGGAAATGGCTCTAAGCTTTTTTACCTGCCTACCGGCAGGCAGGCGCACTGATTTCTGACTATTATAGCTTATAAAAAAATACCATCGCTTTCAAACAATGGTATTTTTTTATAAGTACGGAGGAAAGATACGGATTTCAATCTTTTACTTGACGCCATTTTTATCAATAAAACCAACGTTAAGATGAGTACCATCACAAAAGGGTTTATTACTTGATTTGCCGCAACGGCAAAGAGTGACCCGATTTCTTTTTTCGTATTCTTCGCCTTTGGCCGACTCAACGGTAATTCCGCCTTTGACCCAAAGAGGACCACTGAGCCCAGCCTCGACGTCTTCGGTGACACTGATTGACGGATCAAATGCAGGCTCAATTTTTTTTCCCGTTTTTTTGTCGTAAACAACTAATCGGCCGGAGGGACAATCACATGATTCTTCTATGGCTAACTTGGTTGCTGCTTTGTTCTTAGGGTTTTCTACTAAATTCCAAACTCTCTCTCCTCGGTCACAAAAACGGGCAATAGAGCAAAAGTTTTCTGCATCTTTTAAAATTAAATCAGGTCCTTCATACGTCTCTGCCTGGTCGTCAAATTTTTCGTTTTTTGCTGTCTCTGTCCCGTCAAATTCGGTTTTGACGTGGCTGCCGTCACAAAATGGCATCGTTTTTGATTTACCGCAACGACAGAGAGAATAGCTTTTTCCTGCTTCGATTTTTCCTCTGCTTTCCCATCGTTCTGGGATTTCTTCCTTATTTGGAATACTGCTTTCCCTGTTTAGCGGAACATCTCCAGAAACTAGATACGGGCCATTTTCAGTCACTTTGATTTTTGGCTTATCGGACATTTTGCCTCTCAGATTTAAGGTTTATTATTACATTTAATCTTAGTGTACACAATGTGAAGAAAAGATGAAATAAATGTAAAAAAATGGACCCACCTAGTAGTGATGAGTCCAAAGTCTTGAGGCTTACGTCTATGCGAGTTTCAACGATTTTTCAAGTCAGCCTATATTGCTGTTAGGGTGGCTGCTAGCCCTTTTATTTTTTCTGGATTGAGATATCTGCTGCCCTCCGGATATAGACTGATTGTTCCTATGGCCGAGGTTAAATTGAATTGAATTTGTCCATTTCCGAGATCGGATATAGTACATCCTTTCAAGTTGGCCTTATGCGACAGCTTGTCGTTAACAATCCATTTGGCTCGCGATCCCGGGAACCCCGTATTTGTTAACATCCATCCTAATTCGATCTCCATGACTTCGTCACAGAAGTCAATTGTTTTGATAAAACCACATTGCAGGGTTCCTTTCTTTAGGTCGTGGAGCACCATTTGTCCTTTGAGAAATCGTTGCAAATCCTGAGCAGAAACATTCATTGGTTTATCACTCCTTTGTGAAATTCCAGCTCTCGTAGTTTATCAAATATGCCAATTTTGGTCAATTATCCGAATAAAAAAACCAGAGGAATCAATTAAATTAATTACTCTGGTTTTGCCCGGCTCACCTGATTAGTGTCCGGGCTTTGTTTGATAACTTTTAATCTCCGCAGTAGAAATCGTCTCCGAAATCTGATCCGAAATTAACCCTATAAGGAAGTAAAGCAACTCCCTTTAGTTCATTGGTTAGCGAAAGCAACCTGTCCGCTTCCTCCAATGCAGGGAAAGGGCCTGTAGATGATTCAACCCGTCTCCATCCACTCCAATGGTGGTTTAGCATCTCCAATAGCCGATCGACTGCTTTTTCGCAGCTTTCTGCATTATTGAGATCAGCTCCAAGCCATTTGATTAAGGTCATCACTACTGGCGGGGACATGTATCCAACGGGGATTAAATGAAAAACCTCAATGACACCCTCGACGTGACTCTCATTGCCCTTATACCACGTCATGTTGGCGATAACCGTGGCCAGATTAACCACTCCCTCGTTTATTCGAGTTCGTCGTGACCTGGTATCATCGCGCCACACCTGCTGCTGTTCCTGCCCGCCACAAGGACCCATCTCCTCATTATCAAAGTAGTTTCTTATCTCGCGAGCGAAACCCCAAATCATATCGCCCAGAGATTCTGGGCATTCTATACCTTGGATTACCATTCAACTCTCCTCCTTTGTCCGGACAATATTTCAAGCACTGCTTGTGCTTATCTGCCGTGCTTATATTCATACCATCAATTGACCGTTTTGTAAATACTAGGCAAGATAAAAAACGCTCTAAAAGAGTTTAATTTCATAGGCTTGCCATGAGTTCCAACATGAGCCTTTGGGTTTTATCGAACGGCGGAGCATGGGCGGCTCTCCTTTGAAGGGAGAAAGTTAGAACTTATTGTGCGTATATAAAGAAAACCACCCAGAGATAAACTCGGGGTGATTCGAAACACTTGAGTGTTGAGAGTCGGGCGATTAATGCTGATCGCCCTGTGCGTTGTGGTTGTCTTCCATTTTTATTAAAGCAGCGATGATCATATAGCTGAACAGAGCTGCAATTGCGACCAGAAAGAACGTGCTTATGGCATAATTTGCCACTAAGTCGAGCTGGCAATGAGCAGAGACTAGTACTGGTCTGTAGTAGATAACTGCCACAAGCGAAATCCAGTGACTCAAACAGTAGGGGCAAGAAAACAGCTTTCCTAGAAAACTGCTTCTGTTTGTGATCCATTGACGCACGGGCCTGAACACTGCTGTAGACGTTATTGTTACGCACACAGCAGCAATTGCAGGAGAGAGGACAAACAGAAAGAGTAAACAATCAGAATGAATCAATGTATTCCCTCCTAAATAAAAGGAAAGGCGGCTGGCCTTTGATGAGCCAGCCGCCCGAGCTACGACCCTTTGCAGCAGTGTGCCACACGGGGAACAGCAAAACGTCTCATAGCACTACCTCCTTAGCGAACTAGCTAGGAGTATAACATATTATTAAGATGTCGTCAATACCATATTTCCGTGAATCCGGAAATTCAAGCACAAAACGTCATCCTGAATGAAATGAAGGATCTAGAGCTTGTGACTTGAGCTCGATATATGCCAATATTCGCTTCGCTAGGACTTGTCCTGAGCTTGTCGAAGGATTCGTCGCTTCGGCCCAAAGGGCCCCCTTCGGGGCTCAGAATGACAATTAATTAATTTCCGGATTCACGGCATATTTAAAATAAATTTTCAGTTCAAAAATTAACACAACAAAAAAATATGCCTTGGTTGAGAAGTTTTCATAAAACCAATTAGCGGAGAAGTTCGAACTTTTATTCTGGAAGGGTTGTTTAACCTTATTTGAGATCAACGCTCCGAAGCTTGCTGAGGAGAGATTTATTATGTAAATCTATATCTTGCCTAATTGGCAGTTCCTTCTCTTGGTTTGACATTTATGGAATTTATAATTTCATAAAAAACATTTATATCAGAAGTATAGTTTTGTGCGTTTGTAAATAAAGCAAATATTCCAAAATAATCTTTGCCTATATTGGCTTCGCAATTAACCAGGTACTTGCTGTCTTTAGTAGATTGCAAGCAACGATATTCAACATTTCCTTTTGTATCATTCTCGATTAATACTTTATCAAATATCGGTCTGCTTGTGATTCCTTCATCCATTTTTTTAAGATCGACAGCAACTTGATTTTGGTTTCTATACACAGCGCCATTTATAAATCTGCTATCTCTGGCAAAGTATCTTACATAATCTGGTTGACTGAAATAGGCGGCGGCTTCTGGATCAGAGAAAACATCGGCCTTCGACCATTTTTTCATTTCGGTCTGAAAACTCTCTTCTTTTTGTTGGTCATCAAGAGACGGAAACAAAGTGACATCGGCATCAACATAATAATTATTTTTATCAGTTTCTTTAGTAAAAATAATCCAAGTTTCCGGTCTTTTAAGACTAAGAGTTATGTTGCCGTAATCATGGGCACTTGTTTGGAGCGAGACTGTTTTGCTACTTGTCGTTTCTGTATTAGCGGACTGGCTAGATCCTTCGTTTTCAACACCATTTTCATTTTTTGACATGCGCTCATACACAAGATACCCGCCTCCACCTAGAACAACCAAAATAATTATAGAAATAATAATAAACGGCATTTTGGATCGTTTAATGTTTTGAGGTTCCATTGGCGTTTCGGAGACTGAATTCTGTCCCGGTGGCTTAGGCTCAACAAAATTTAAGTCTGGTATTGGCTCTTTGGAAACTAAATTGGGATTAATCGTTGAAGGTATCTTAGGGTCTACGTAATCTGAGCCTTGTGACGGTATCTCGGAATTTGTTGGCTGCTCCATATGAACTCCTTTTCTTTAATCAACCATATTGCTTTACCGTGCTATTTTAACATTAAAGAGACTCTGGTATCAACAAATTGATAACCTATTCAAAAATGAACACAACAAAAAAACAAGTCAGCACGTTCACTGGCGGAGCATAGCGGAGGAAGTCAGAACTTTTTGCTTATTACAAGTGTGAATATTATCGCTTGACTTTTTTTGTTTCAATATGACTATTAGTGATCGCAACTAAACAGACGATTTTTTGAGATACAAAATAGAACAATCGCGCAGTACTCTGTAATTTATGCTCCAATAAGTTTGTAAATTCTGGCAGACCATTAAACAATTCTCTATAAGAGCCTTCTTCTTTAACATCCTTTTTATCAACTCCAAATTGCTCGAAATCTTTCTCTGTTTTTGATTGTCCAATAAGTCGTAATACTCTCAGAGCCTCTCGCCCACAATTCTTTTCTAGATGTTTAATTTCGCACATTTTATCGTTATAAAAAGCGTAAGAAATTGAAAAAAGAGAGGATTCTTTATCCTCACTTCTCGTTTCTGCAAGACTTTCAGGTAGTAGGGCTTTTTTCTTTGGCTGAAAATATTGAGGTATGCGGTACTTCTTACCCATTTTTCGATTTTTTTAATTTATCTGAATAAAATTTCTTCATAGTTTCTAAACTAATAACCGCATCTGATAACGCATGGCCCTCAAGTTCTCCGCGAGCTTCTCTCCATGGCCACTCTTCGTGGGTTAAAATTTCAAGATAATCACCGTCAAACTTTCCGTAGACTCGCCATATTTCATTAAGTAGTTCTTTTTCTTGGAGATTAGAAAATTCATCGCTCTTTCCGGTAAACGGGATCGAGTTAAAACCGAACCTTTTGTATTTTGTATATATACTTCTAACTGCAGGCCCATGAACCCATGCCTCAATATCCTCTTGAAAAAGAGGACCATCATTAAATACTAGGTTCCAAGCTTGGCTATAGTACAAAATCTTTTGCAATTTTTTATTAGAAATTCCGCGATGTTCTTTGTTGGACAAATAAATAAAGTATTTCGCTACTTTATCAGCAGAGTATTTAGCTTTCTTCATTCCCACCTCCTATTGATTCAATTTTACCATAATATTTAAATCCAAATTAGTAGCGCTTATCCACTTATTACATTATCCGAGATCAAAATGCAATATATAATTTATTCTGCAATTTTATTTTTGGCGTAATTTTCTTCAACAATATTTAATATTACAGATTTTTTATTACCTGCGTTATGGAATTGATCACAAAAATCACCACAATCGAAATAATATTTTCCTAGTAAAGCAAAGGTGTTATCTTCGATGTAAGGGTATCCTAATGCATCTCCGAGATTGATTTTATTTTTTGTGATATATAACAATCCATTATTCCAACTATTGTCAATTAAGAATTCTTTACCATTAAAGCGATAGACCCCTATTAACCATGTGTGTCCACAAAGATGACATTCGCTTGAAATATCTCCAACAACATTCTTTAACTCATCGATTCCTTTTAGTTCGTCCCCTGTTATCGGAAACCCCAGAATTAATTCTTTTTTTTCATCATCATCTAAATCCTTAAATTTTATATATGTGTCCGAAAAGGCGGATGTAATTTGAGCTTGTTCGTTATTGTATTTTATGTTTGTTTCATCTGTAAGTTCGATTACTTTACGATCAGCTCCTTTTATAAAGCCAACACTAGGTAATGTCGATGTTATATGTAAATTTTTCTCCTCATTGTTTAATACAAACAAATATCTTTCTCCACCACTTGCACACAAGTAAGACATGGCATTCACAATAATCTCGTCCGCGCCGTCTCCGTCTAAATCTTCAACTGATAAATTCTGAATCCAATAATCGTCGTTTGGATCTGCCTGCTTATTATAAACGTCTTTAACAATATTAAATTGGAATTCAGAGTACTTCATGTAGCTTTGAGAAAAAAATGGGATCAGTGATAATAGAGAGAAATCATTTTTCTTGTAAACACGAACGATTGGTAAATGATTGAGGGTTACTCCTCTATAATCAGGATAGCAATAGTTATTAAAATTAATATCATTCCCCCATGCCAATACACTTTGATTTATATCTGGTCCAATTTGCTGGCTTTTAATGTTTAGTTTATATTCCCCTCTTAATTTGTCTTGAATCGAATTCAGCATTCGTTGATCTGAATAAAAACTTGGCGATTTTCTCTCGAAATAATAAAATATCGTAAAGCAAACTAGCACAACCAATGAGTAGTTTAATATATTATTAGCTAGCTTCGAGTGTAGAATATTCTTTTTTGGTTTTTTCATATGTTCCAAATAACTGAAATGTTTTTTACATTATTTATTTTAGCACTTGACAATAAAGTTTACGAAAAACACCCCGTGGTTTGGGTGGGTGGAAGTCAGAACTTTTATCTTACGCGTGGATGATCTAGGGGGGATTTCAGGTATTCTAAAACGATTTAGCGGACCATAAGTCTCTAAGAATTAGCCATTTCAGACAATACAGGAAATATTTTTTTTCCATCCTCTTTGTTGGAATCTATATTTTCAATTATTTTCCAGGCGGGTACAGCATAGGAAATTCCAGTTGGTACCTCGATTTGGGCTTGTTCGCCATGTTTAATAACAGCTCCTAAATTCAACATGCCGACGACTCTACCGTTGCTTAGTTTAATAACTGGTCCGCCACTATTACCATGGTTTGTCAGAATATCCAACTGCAACTTGTCCGGTGGTACTGTCTTTGAAGGAAAAGGGGCTACCGCACCGATGTGGCCAAAGTGGAAAGAGTAAGTAGCACCGCCAAACTCCTTGTGTAGCGAGTCGCCGAGTGGGAAACCTACGGTAACTATTTCTTGCCCTTCCAATATGCGATCGGAGTCAAAACTTATGAAGGGATAATTCTTCTGGTATCCTGGCCTAAAATCTCCAGGAATTAGAGAGAGAAGGGCAATATCTTCCTTGGAATCAATCTGAATATTTAAAACTGCTTTTTGTATGGCGGCCCAATGATCCTCATCTATTTTGAAGTAAAACATAACGCTAGGCCGAAGAACATTTGTTTTAACAGGATTTTTACTCTCTTTTATCTCTTGTAAGATATTTGGATTTTCTGCCTGCACGTATGGCTCAACAACATGTCTGCATGTGACAACGAGACCATCGGGATCTACATTAAATCCGGTGCCGCTAATATTAAGGATTAGAGAACCATCCGGATTTGCGCTAGGTAAGCAGATTGATACCACAGCAGGTTTGATTTTCTGGCAAACTCCACTGGTTGAGGCACTGGAGATAAATGCCTGTTTCTTGCTCATAATGTATCCATGATAATTGTTAAACCAATAGGTTCTTTTTCCATTGAACATTGAGGTATTTTATCGAATTAATCCACGCACTTCGTAATATCTCATGTGCTGAGTCGAAATCTTTTGCAGAATAACCAATTTTTGTTGGATCAGTAATAAGGCGCCAGTCAAAATATTTTTGTTCAAAACCAATTTTAGGCAGATAAGTTTCACTCCCGCGGATACTAGGCGTCATTCTTCCGTGAACCAGATGGTTGCGATAGTTTTTAATATCTTGCAATGGATATGATCTCAATTGTTGCCATGCACGTCGAGCTTCCTGACCGCCGACTCTTCCGCTACCTTTTTCTTTTTGTTCAAGCCACGGATCATATTTTGATGGATTAGCAAATCTTTCCAAAAGCTCAAAGGCAATGTCTAATGCTCCGGAAATGTGTCCTGTGGCCTCAGTCACAACATTCAATTCAACAACAGGCAATCTTGCCAAGTCGTATGCTCTGGCCATGTGGCGCAATATTGAATAATGAAGTTGCGCAATACAAATATCATTTGCTGTTTTTCCAATTAGATCTAACTCTTTGTTTTTCTTGAAATGAATATCTGTGGGGCGATTGGTCAGAGGGACTATAAAATTTTGCCAGAATTTCTCATAATTTGGAAAATTATTTTTGATAAATAAATCGTAATAATGTTGTTCAAAACCGTCTCCATCTTTCTCTAATGTATAGATCATTTATAACCATTCTGCAACGCCACCGTGGCCGGAACAAGTGCCACTTCGATGTTGGCTGTGGCTGTAGCTGCCGTCTTTACATTTTGCAGTTGCGCCAGATTGATTGCTACTTGGTGACTCAATGGAATTTCCATCGACATTTGTGTAAGAATTACTTTTGCTTGGTGGAGAAACTGTCGGAACAGTGACTTTTGTGCCGTTTAGGATAATCTTGTTTACTGGCTGGACAGCGATAGATTCAGAAATTTGTTCACGTGCCGTTTCTTCGCCGTCTGTGTATGTAACTCTGAATTTAGTTTCTTTCGTACCATTTTTACCTTCTTGCTGAACTTTTGTTTGACCTTTTTCTAAGGTTGAGTCATCTTTATTTTCAGTTTGAAACACAATCTCATTGGTCTTGGTTTCTTCTTTTGTTTCAATTTTCGGAGTCGGAGCTTCTTGAGTAACAGCTGCAGGTTCCGGCTGTGGTTTATTTTCGGAAGGACTAGCAAAAGCACCGGTCGCAATGAATGAAGTGACCATCAATCCACCAAAGATCATAGCAATTCTTTTTCGATTGATATTCTTACCAAACCAACGGCTGAAAACAATTGGATTTATTAGTCCGATTATTAAGCATAGAATAGACGCGAGAAGCACGATAATAGAGATGGAACTCATCGTAATCCTTTTTTGTAAGACCAGAGATTAGTTATTGCTTATATACTAGCACTTTATCCTCAGCTTATAAATAGAAAATAGAGCAGGAGAGCGTCGTTTACAACAAAATGAGGTCACAAATTGGCACACGACGGCAAACAAGGGGGAGAATGGGGGGTGTCTATCTGGCTGCGATCCCTAAGGCAAAGATTAGATCGAATGCTCTTTATCTGATAAGAATTCTTTGTATTGAACGTTAATCTTTTCCATTTTATCCGGATCAAAATTTGAGTTCTGATAAAATCCTCGGAGCTGCAAATCATCTTCTGATCCGCCCACCGGATAAACCCATGAGGCAAAAACTCTATCCGGAATATCCGTAAAAATAACATTTATTACTTCTCCGCCTAGCTCATTATCATTCATGCCAAAAACTATAAACTTGCTCTTGTAGTAGCTCTTGTCAAACGAATCAAGTCCGTACGTTACGGAATTATCAGTTCTTTTTGCGATAGCATCTTCGTCAATTGTTTTTATTACCCCAGTTGAGTATTCATCTAGTGCTGTTCTGAGGTATTTTACATACGGGTCATCATAAATTGCAT
>Ga0172381_10002592_pt1 | contig 19810 bp, 29 predicted proteins | sample Leawel6488metaG_FD_119754 | JGI IMG/M metagenome (GOLD analysis project Ga0172381, IMG submission 119754) | Leachate microbial communities from a municipal landfill in Southern Ontario, Canada - Leachate well 64-88 metaG | ecosystem: Engineered > Solid waste > Landfill > Unclassified | place...
ATTATGATTACGTTTAAAGAATGGCAAGAGGGAACAATTAAAGGGCTTCCAGAACTTGGATTTACGGGTGGACCCCCAGCTTTTCACGACATAGAAGATCGGGTTGAACAACTAGAAAACAAAGTTGATTTGTTGATGAAAATAGTACGACCCGAAACTATGCGGATTGCTTCTTAAAATCCTTTTACAAAAACTACATACTTTAGCATGAATTTTAAAGAATTTATTACTGAGTCTACGACATCCAGGTATAGTGTCGAGGTAAATTACCGCACCAGAAAACAAGAGGTTTTAGAAGCGGCGGGCAAAATTACCTTGGGCTATGTTAGTGCTGCTCTCAAACAAAATGGATATCATGTTAAACAATTGTTTGACGAAACACCTATTCGCATTGTTGTTTCAACTCGCAATTTTGAAGAAGGCGAATGGGTTGGCTTCCTGATATTTTATTCTAAAGATGGCGGAAAATATGTGATTGCTAATGGATTTTATAACAGAGGACAAAAAAGCGTATCATTACAAACTTGGAAGGATGCCAAAGGTGATTCCCCCGCTGAACTAGCCGCCGAGATGAGAACGGTTATGTTTGAATTAAAAGAACGCAAAGATCGACATTTGCCCAGCTTGAAGCCCATTCCTTTAAAAAGAGGACCAAAGAAATGAAAACATATAAGGAATTTGCGGAACAAGTTGGTGATTTTAAAGATCAGGAAACTTTATTAAAGACCTTGGGCTTAAAATCTGTGCCTCCAAAAAAACAATTAAAAGTAGTTGGTAATACAGAGCCTGAATATGATCCCCAAGCAGAAAAGGCACAAGGTGATTTATATGCCTCTTTGGTAAAAGAATTACAAGATTTATTGGACACTTTGGACTGGGATGAAAGCAATGTGGTGGGAATTCAACAAGCTCTTGCTAAAATCAATCACCAGGGACAGGCTTATCTCAAGCATATATCAAGCAAATGAAATTTTTAGAATGGGCAGAACAACGCCAACAACAACCGATAGCCGCACAACCAGTCATTTCCTATGACTTCGATGGTGTTTTACACACGGACGTTTACCCTGGAACCATTCACCCCGTAGATTTTGATACCGCTGATCTTACCCCTAATTTACCAATGCATCGACAACTCAGAGACGATGCCAGAAAAGCCAAAATCATTGTTGTTACCGCTCGAAACCAAGATGGAATAATGGACGATGCCGCCAGACAGTTTGTTAGAAAGCATAATCTACCCGTCTCTGCTTTTTTCTTTACAAATGGTGGACAAAAGGTTTCTATACTCAAACAACAACACGCAATTAAACATTATGATGACGATCCCCGGATGAGGGCTCAATTGATGGACACAGGCATTGAATTTGTTCTAGTGCGACCACAAATGGAATCGACAATATATGAGTCAGTAAAGAAAAGAAAGAAAACCAAACCTGCCGCTGGTATATTTTTCACAGACGGCAGAGCGGTGCTAATGCTCAAGCGACGACCACCAGGAAGCAATCCTAATACATGGGGACTTCCAGGCGGTCACTCAGAGGGCGAAGAAACGCCACTTATGGCCGCTCAAAGAGAAGCACGAGAAGAATGCGGCAAAATGACCGGCAAGAAATTCGGTGTGCTAACCAGCGGTGCTTGGACTTGTTTTTTTTACCAAGTGCCAAAGACTTTTCGTTGTGAAATTAGCGAGGAACACGACGCTTGGGAATGGGTAAAATTTGAAGAACTTAAACACTTGCAATTACATCCCCAATTCAAAAAACAAATGCAAAGATATATTGCATTTGTGAAAAGACACTTTGCCTAAATTCTAGTGTTCCAGGCTTCTATAATTCTTTCTTCCAACACACTAAATTTTGTTTTTTCGTCCTCCGGTGGAGGCTCTACAGGAGATTGTGGGTGAATTATGCAATTTTTATTTTTGCATCCCACACGAGGCATGCTTGTCCATTTTGCTTCCCATAAAACTGCTTCACCACCGCAAAATGGACAAGGTTTAAGATCGGGGTAGCTCATCGTGTCTTCCCTCTACCTCTTTCAACGATAATTTCCTGTCGATCACCACTGAGATTGTTTTCTACCACTCTATAACCGATGGCATTAAAGCAAAGAACAGTACGATCAAAGAGCCATCGATCTTTCATTTCCCCGCCAAGAAAAAGGATTTCCTTTTTAGTATGGAAAAACTGAAAACGTTGACCTGTGTCTGGAATCTTCCAGATGCCGCCCTCTTTCAAAAGAGAGACTATTCTTCGACCCCAGGTAATATCACTTGGACTAGGTTTCCACATAATAAAAATCCGCACCCGCCCAAAATTGCTTCTGAGCGGGTGCGGTCGAAAGGAGGCTACTTACTCACGAGGGCTGGGAATTGAAACTCCCATGCGTCGTGTATGCTTGGCAACCGAATCAGCCAGCGGAGTGCCAGCGAAAATTTTCGCAACAGCATCCACAATGCTGTCACCACCAACAAAACGTTGAATCGAACCAGCCTCCGCAATCTTGACCATCGTTTCATTGCTGGACAATGCCAACAATGCTTCCGAGAAGCCAGTTTGAGCAGCGGCGAATCGATCCACGCAAGCCTTGGTTTCGGCTTCCAATTTCTCCAAGAATTGAGTTTGATGTGCTTCCTCAATTTGAATATCTTGGTCAGCTTTGGCTTTTTCACGAGCCAACTCAGCCTTGGCTTGCAAATCTCTGGTTGCTTGTTCAACAGCTACCCTGGCTTTTTCCAGGTCTCGTTGCTTGATTTGAGAAGTAATGTTTGTCAACGCTACTTCTGCATCCTTGTTGGTTTTGGCAATTGCCAGAGATAGCTGCAAATCGGCAGTATTCCATTGCTCTTCGGCTTTGGCACGAACAACCGCTTGTGTGCGTTTGGTAATTGCCAAATCTTTTTCTGCTTCGTTGGCAGCAATATTGGACGACACCATTTTACGTTGTGTCTCATGCAGCATTTGGGCTACCTGAGTGTCTTTAATGTCGATAGCCAAAACTTCGACATCATTGACGATCATGCCGTTTTCTTCAAAAGACTGTCCTTTTCTGACGCCATCCACCGATGGACCAAGGATACCATCACGAATAATGGCGGTTCCATCACTGTAGAAGGTTTCCACATCCAGCTTGCGAATCATGCCCTTCAGCATGGATCGAACATGATCGCACAACAGCTTGACGTAGTTTTCGCATTCAAACCATTTGTCTTTGTGCTCTTCGAGGAAATTGACACGGAAGGACAATTTGATTTCAATCGGCACATGATCTTTTGTTTCCACAGCGATAATGTCGGAAACTTTATTGTTTTTCGTGCGAAGGTAAACGGTTCGCTCAACCTTATCCGTATTCTTCGGCTTGCCAGTGGAAAGCTGCAAAACTTCCAGTGATTCGTCGTAATTCAACAGAATGGTTGTGGGGCCAATTTCTACCCGTCGTTTGCTGCTCTTGTCCACTACCATGACGGCATAACCAGTCCATACTTGGATGGTTGGCACACCTTCATATTTGGTGTCAAGGGTCAGCATGCGTGGTTGGGTATATTTGGTGCCACGGCGGATCGAATCCATGCCTTCCAAACCACGGGCAGTGTGTTCATAAGTATCTGCCATCAGGCAGGAAACTTCTTCTTCCACATAGCCTTGAGTGGCATTAGTAAAACGCAAACTTTCGTTGTACGCTTTTGCCTCTTCGTTGGATGGATAAAGCAAAGCACATTCGCTCTCTGTCAAAATACGGCGAACGAAAACCTGGAACACAGGATTTGGCAGGCTCATCGTGGGACCACGAACCAAATCAATTTCACCAGTTTTGCGATTCATGAGATATCGACCTTCACCGGGCGGGATTGCCGTGGCGAAATGCTTCTCACGATCCCCATACTTCACAATGCTGTGTTCAGGCCGGGGATAATAAATCGCACATTCTTTGCCAGTGATGAAAATTTCATCACCTTCCTTGTATTTTTTGCCACCCTCTTCGTAAGGGGCAATCACCTTGATGTGCAAACCCTGAATTTCGTTCAGATCGACTGCACGGAATTTGCGTTTGCTGTTTTCGGTGAAGAAGGTTTCGGTGGGCTTCGGAAACACCACATCAGGACCACGGGCGTATCGTTTGTTGCCGTTTTCATCGATCAAGATAGAATATTCCAGCCGCTCCAGTGTTACCGCTTCCTGCACCATTTTACGGTTGGAATCGGGAACAACTTCAACCCCGGTTGGCGGAATATAGAAACTAACTTCCGTGCCCTTGATGATGAGCAGTTTGCCCATTGTCAAGCCGAGTTGATCGGCAGCTTTTGTGGCCACTTCTTCATCGGCGGGAGTCTCGGCAGTTTTAATAACTGCCTTGGACCAATTGGCTTTGGCTTGAGCTTCGTTATAAACTCGCACCTGTACATATTGGTTACTACGGAGATTATGCCCAGGAATAACACGAGCGGTTTGTCCAGGCCAAAGAGCAAAGGAAGTCGGGCCTGGAAGGTTGACGCAAGTGCCATATTGCAATTCCATATCCTGGGCTACGCCACCACGGGGCGGGAATTGTTCATTGGCTTTTTTGGACGGATTATCCAACACCACATAATCACCCTCGCCAGCGACGATGATTGGTTTTACCGCTTGCTCCAAAGAGCAAGGAACAAATGCATTGCCATTATACGTCACAGGTCTCTCTTGGCCTGTTTGGTTAATGACAGTCGGACCAACATAGGTCTTGACGGAACCCTTGGTGGTATCTTGCATATAAGCAAAGGAACCAGGGGCCAAGGGCAGTTCTCGGTTTTCTGCACCGGGATTAGCCATAGCAACACTCCTTGTTTAAAGACTGGGGGATAGAAACTAGCCTAATTGAATTCTTATTTGTTGATTGTTGCTGCAATAACAGCATCGAAAAGAACCATTCACGGTGCCGGAATTGCCTTGTCCGGTATTTGTTCCTGGCTGTTGTTTTCCACAAGCTTCACAGACACGAACATAAGTGTAATAATTTCTGTTGCCTTCACTGATGATTCGGGCACCCGTAATTGCGTAAGCCATGATCGCACCCTAGTTTTTAGAGGGCATCCAGTCCTTGATTCTATTCACAGGAATAGAAGGATTGGGTTGTTCTTTTTTCTTTCCAGAGGAAGGATCAGGATCAGGGATAGGTTTCTTGTCATCATCTCCCCGGTCATCATTTTTACCAAAAATCGCCGCCAACACCAGAAATGAAATTATCATGCCAACCGGCATTCCAACCAACAACCACACAAAACATCCCGTTAAACTATATCCTATAATCCAAAAAGGTACAGCCGGAATACATGCTAAAGTTGCTGAAAGCATCAACCAAAGTAAAAATCCGCAAAAAAATCCAAACTTTCTCATTTCATTTTAATAGAGTATAGCTTGTCCTCTTTTGAGAACATTACTCTCGCACCATCATGCCACAAACGCATGGTTCCGTCAATAGCCGGGTCTTCCATAATTTTGATCGTTCCGGCATCTTTTTTGTTGGAAAAAGCCTCTAGTTTTTCCTCTTCGTTTATCATTGTGCAGATTCCGGCATCTGTCACCGTAAAGTTCAGGTCCGTATAATCTACGTCTTCCACCACCCGCATGTCATGACTGGAAAAATCTGGGGCGAATCGCATCACAAAACGATTGTACTTACCCTTCTTTTCTGCAATGAGCATTAACACATTATTTTCATATTTGCCATCCAACACACGGTAGCCATCCAATTCAGGCAAATTAACTTGATAGCTTTTGCCACTTGCTGGAAATAAAGACACCACATACCTATCCAACACTTGTTGAACCACAACCCCATCATAGACCTTTGTAGCATCAGGCATATCCAACACCCTGCCTACAATCTTAAGGGCAGGAAGGAAATGATTTCCAGGCAATGATGTATTTTTTGTAGACAATTCTGCAAAAGTGATTTCTATTACATCATTCCCCACCACAGCATACAAACGGTTTTCACAGCGGAATATTGAGGATGCGTGTCCTACTTCCGTATCTCGACTTGGGTCTCGCAAATCAACAATATGAAGGGTGTTTTTCTCCAAATAAAGCCCAACAGGCCAATCCATTTTTGGTGTAAAGCCCACACACAATTTTTTGTCATAAGGCTTAAATTCTTTATTGAGATAAAAGCCTTTTTCGGTCACTGTCACTCGAACAGGTCCAGCAGTATAGCAACCAGAAATATAATCGCTGTAGGTTTCCAGCATTTTGATTTCGAAAAGATTGCTGCCAGCAATTTGTTTTACTTGTACTACAACTGCAACAGTTTCGTAATCATCAGGTGGCGGAAATCTTTCGCCTTTTTCTAATGTGGCATAGAGCCATCGTTTGAGCCCTACAGGAATAGAATCCAATGGTTCGCATACCCCCGGCAATGTGGCCTTAGGATGAAATGCCGAAACATTATCCTTCATCCTTGCCGTCATTCTTTCTGCTACTGGAAGATGCACAAAATCAGGATGACTTCCCTTGTAGGGATGAATGCCTATCTTTAAATTAAATGCTTGAATAGCAAATGAAAACCAATCAGAACCAGCATTAAATCCGTGCGTATGCCAATCCCTGATGTTTGGCATAATGACAGTAGCGGGGAAGGATGGAGTCTGATAGCTGTTGGTATCAATGGCAAATACTTCTAGAAGCTTGTTGACCAGGAAGTTTAACTCATTGAGATCAACAATAACTATATTCTTGCTATGAACATGTTTAATAATTTCCTGCAAACGCTGAAGCAAGAGGGTAGTATGATCTTGAGTTATTTTATTGGCCATCTTGTAAGTTTTGGTAAAAAACTTACACAGAGCTTCAGCATTAGCAACCCACCGACTGGTGTAGCCAATAAGTCTGTTTTTGGCATCGAGAATGAGATGTTGTGGTCGAATAATGTTGGGCAGTTGAAGGACCGACAACTCTTTGATTTTTGCCTCAGGGATGCAATTGGCTGGGTCTATGAAAATATTGTAGGCAGTATTGGCTTTTGCGTAGATTTGCTTTTCTCCACCGGCAGCAACGAATTGCCGTTGGACAAGCTCTTCTGCACCAACTCCTTTGACAAAAATTTTCATTATACACTCAAATCCTTGTTCATTCCCTGTTCTCGTTTTCGTTGTGAACGAAATCTTGTGCTAAATATTGTTTGTTAAAGCTTTGAATTTCTTCACATTTTCCCGTAACTAACAAGCCGTAAACAACCCAAGCATTACGTGGAAAGGTTTGCTTTTCTATCCAAAGAGTGCCAAAAAGAGCCCCCGCAGGCGTGGTTGGTTTGTTCAATCGATAATATTGAAAGCAATCTAATTTGAGCAAAAGATGTTGAGTTAAAGCCCGAGCCGTAAAATGCAAGGCTTGTCCACAATTGGCACAACGATATGCTGCATCCGGCACTATTCGTTGTCTCTCTGCTTTGTGCTTTTTTTCCTCTGTTTTTGTTTCCATCAACATTCCGCCACATTTCAGACAACGAGGCTTGGCAGCCCTACGCAACTCTCTGGCTGTCACATATCGAAGTGTATCACAAGAATCACAGCGAAAGCTTCTTGTAAAATCCGAATGAATGGGCGTCTTGTGTGTGCGGTCTCCACCGTAATCATGAATGCATGGGGCTTTAGCCATTTGTCACTACTCCAATCGAAAAATCATCAAATGGTTTCCATCCCAGTTTATCAAACTTCCTAAATGCCATTTGACAACGACGTTCTACAAATCCTTCATTGAAATTTTTAAACGCTATCAATTCCCTAATAACCTCAATGAAGTCAACCTTTACAGATTGTTTATGTGTGTCTGATTGATCTGTGCGAAAGAAAGCCGATACCCCATCCGACATAATTGCCACTGATTGAACCTCATCAGTGTTAAATCTGTGAAGTTCTACACTGGCATTTGATAAATTTACTTGACACTCCGTTTCTGCTTTGGTCACAAGAGTGGGCGTAACAATGTATTCATGTCTGTTGTATTTCGTGCCCACATGAGTTTCATAATTTTTAAGCGACTCTTCATTCAAATGATATCTCAGAAAAAATGGGGCACAATTCTCAAATTCCAGAGAGCAAACATAAAAATAATTCGGATATTGAGCAACAATCACACCATCGCCCTTCATTGCCACCACAAATTCTTTTCCTATTTGTTGTGCAATTGTGAGAGTGGCAAACAAGCAATCTTCATGCAGCCCCATTGCTTGGGCATAATTGGCAGCTTGTCTCAAAACACAATTGTAAAATGCTTCGCTGCCAAGCTCATAATCTGCCGCAAGTGTTTGAATTGCCGATCTTGTTAGTAGTCTCGCTCCAAAATCGCTGTCCAATGCCGAGGAACACCCATCTGACACAATGGCGTAATTTGCCCCATGTGTGGCGTAATCTTGACAAATTCTATGGGCTGATCCCTGTGAGAAAAAGCTGTCAGTGGGCATCGTTATTCCTTTTTCGTGAAAATGCAATCGTCTTGATTGCATTGAATCGAATAATGCTCTCTTGCCTTCGGTATCGCAAAAGATTCTTTTGGCTTCCTTGGCTCACCAACAAGCAATTCAGTTATCCCGCCAATAGTGCAAACTCGTACATTTTTACCGGGAAATTTTTGTTTTGCATTTAGTAAAATTTGCTGTTTAGTCATTTATGCAAGTGAATCAAGAAGTGCTTTTTGCTCTTGTTCGTTGAGAGTATAAATGAAGGTCTTGATATACTCTCCCCGCTTCCAAAGTTCTTGAATTAGATTTTCAATAACTTTCCAGTCGCCACCTGCTCTCATAGAACCAAAAGCTGGGGCGTGAATCTCAACTGGATTATTTTCATCCCATAGCTTTAGACACAATTGCTCTACTGTGTGCATGGCCCGACCCAAAGGACCATATTTGATTGGGCGTGGGTTTTCTCTGCCAATCAGCCCCTCTTGTCCAATCATGTTGACCACAAAGATTGGCCCGTGTATATCTGGCAGGGCTGGTTCCACACAAACTATTTGGGCCTCTCCCAATTCAAATGGGATGCCACGTTCGTAATCCCATCCTTCCCGATACCACCTTCGATACAACTGAGCAGTGCTGGGCCATTTTTGCTCTAGAGGAACTACAAAACCCGATCCCCAAGCCCCTATTGAATTTACAATGTGAGGGATAACCACTGGGCTAAGTGTGCTGGGAAACAATTCAAACAAATTGCCAGTTCTGTAATCAATGCTCATGGTATGATTTGAACACAGCCAACATATGGCTGGTCCGTCCTTTCTAAAAGTTCTTGTTGAATCAATGCGTCCCGAAGTTTTTGCACAACTTCCGAATCTTTTGTAATTGAGCAAGACGCATTGGTGTTGATAATTTCCAATATTGTTTCCAATACCGGGGTTGGGATCATACAAATGCCATCCCACATTTCTGCATATGACTTTACATCCGGGGCAGCTTGTTCTGTTTGTGGCACAATTACTTTCCTTATACAAAGAAACAATCATCGTTAACACAATTTGTCATCCCGAACAATATCCCTGGGCCATTGCCCTCTTCATCTTGGGATGGATAAATTCGACTACCATCATCTAAAACCAAGACTTTGGGCGGATCACCGCACCTTTCCCATCCTTCTTGTTGCAATTCTTTTTTGTTCATTTTGCGAACTGCAACGATGGTTCTGCCAACAAGTTTATGTGCCATAATCTAAGCATCCAAAGGTGTTCCATAATGTGTCCATCGGGCCACTCGCAAAGCGTCTTTGTCACCAACAGCTTTTCCGCCGTCTTCGCTCAGTTTCACTACGGGAATGCCGTTTAGAGCCCACATTTTGATAACCATATTCAATGGTTTTAAATCGCCATCAAAATCATTGGTGAAATGAGTGCCAATGCCAAAGCTGCATCGGATGCCCAATTCATCACAATAATGCTTGATTTCTACTGCTTTATCAGCATTTAAATTATCTGAAAAAATCAGCGTCTTGGTGGCTGGATCGATTTTCAGACCTTGGTAATGTGCAACCAATTGATCGGTAAACTTGAATGGACAACCACTATCATGCCGTGCTCCATCCCACAGGCGTGCATGAAATGGTCCGAAATCTTCCAAAAAAGACTTCAGCCCATAGGTGTCGGTAAGCACAATCCCAAGCTGAGCATTGTATACTTTCACCCAAGCATCCATCGCTGCCAGATTAGCATGACGCAAGCTGCCCAAAACACTGTGGGCTTGAACCCACTCATGAGCCTGAGTGCCTATTGGCTTTGTTTTGTATTTCATCGCAAAATAGGGATTACTGGTGCCGACAAAAAAGCCTTTGGTGTTTTTGCAAAATTCTTCAACCACCAAACCCTGGGCATCAGCACTTCGTCTTCGACGGGTGCCAAAATCAGCAAAATGACACCGCTCAGATTCCAAAATAGCCAATTTATTTTGGGCTCTTTCTCGTTGTCCATTGTAATCCCAATTTTTATTATGGAAATACAATTCACTTATCAGTGCCATCAAAGGCACTTCCCACATCACAGTACGGTGCCAAGAACCTTTAATATGAATGTGGAGTTGTCCTGATTCTTGCCAAATTTCTACTTCTTGGGGGTTGTAGCGATAATTTCGCAAATATTCAATGTAGGCTGGCTTGACAAAAGGACAGGACTGTTGCAACCAAGTGGCTTCCTGACCAGACAAAGACAGTGCGGGCATATATTGAATGGATCGTCGTAATGTTTCAGCAAATGCTTCATCAAAAGTATCGCTGGGACGACGATTGAAAAATCTATATTCAGCCCGTGCAGAAGGATACAATTCCAGTATCGCCTGCTGCATTGTCAGTTTATAGAGATCGGTGTCTAAGATAGATGGCAAATTCATTATCATTCCTTTTTTGTGTCATGGACACCATGACTATTTTTTGGCTCACACATGACAGAATTGGTATCCGTGACTATATCCATATTGTATGCTTGAATGAAAATCCGAAGCTGCTTGCTTTTTCGGAGATTGGCGAGTTTTGGGCTTTTTAGGCACAGGTGCTGGTGCCGATCCCTTATATCCTTGGGCATAACCCCTTTGTGTATCTTCGTGAAAACTGTTGGTAAATGATTGTGTGCGTCGAGAACGATTGCCATATCCGTAACTATAGCCATTTTGTACGGCTGAGTGATAAAAATATGGCAAATTTGCTCTGTAGTAATTGTACAGGAAGGGGTTGTAATAATAGTAATAATATGGGCGATAATAGCCCCAGTTGTAGCCGTATTGTACGGCTGAATGATATCTGCTCGGTGTATTGACATGATTGGGGGTTCCTCCCATCAATGTCAAGCTAAGCAAAATTGTTGCGTACATGGTTTTCTCCAAAAAAATAGGGGTGGTCCTGATTTTTTCCTGTGGGTTGCTATCCCATATTATTGTTACCACCCTTTACCGTCATCGTATTGGTGGGATTAGCCTTAGCAAAGGGCCTTGCAAGTCAATCAGGCTATCATCATCGATTTTATGCGTGCATCTCCGATAGGTTCGTCAACACCACCCCAATCCAAGGGTTAAAACGCCACACTCTGGCTAGGCCCGCCAGTACCAAGAGCCTGACTTGTGCTGGATACGGACTTGGAAATCCAATTAGCCAGTTTTGCAAAAGTTTTTTCGTTGAAGTCTTTCATTTCCTTCATTTCTTCGCTGAATCCTGCTTCCTTGTGGAATTCTTGCAGCATCTTGAGAGCCGTGGGGTCTGCGACATTGACCGCCACCAAAGCTGACATCATTGATTCCAAATACTCGGATTTGACCGCATTACCGAAAGCAGTTTTGCAGGATAGAGGAGTTGTCTTGGATCGATTGTCCATCCCATCCGTGACAACAACCACAAACGCATTGGTGTTATAATCCTGCTCGCCCAAATATTGGGCATAATTGGTAGTGGCCTCAATGGCATCCACCACAGCATCATATAACGCCGTCATACCACCAGGATGAAGCACGCCATCATAATCACCCTCATTGATTTGTGACAGCATTTTGAAGCCGTGAACTTCTTCGGCAAAATCCTCAAAAGCCACCAAGCGAATCATCAAATTATCGCAACGGTCGCTTTTGTGGCAGCCCTTGAAAACTTCTTTCAATACCTGTTCCATTGCTACTTGAAAATCTGCGGTGCTGCCACTACGGTCAGCTACCACAGTGACCAGGGTGTATTCACTGGCACCCAGATCATTTAGACCTACGGCAGAAAAGCCGAAGTGTCCCGCCTTATGCGAAACAGGAACTAATTGTTTACTCTCTCCCATTGAATTCTCCTTTGTAAAAAATCCGGTTCAATAGTAACATCCTACCCACCGGCAGTCCAAATTTGTTACCAGTGTTCATCGCCAATCCAAGGGGACGCATGAGAGGTCAACCCAAGGATTAGTGATAGTTGTTTCTTTATGCCAAGTAATCCACGGTAGTTGTCGTTTTCATTCCCCGTTTTGTCATTTCGGAAATGAAATCGGCCTGATATTGCTCAAAGCCAGGAACAGGCGAAGTGCCATCAGTGAGCAAAACGCATTTGGCGATAAACGAATCATCGCCAAAAGAATTTGCCATGTCTCGGAAAGTGTTGGGCAAACAATGTGTGCTTGCTTCACCGCATGCCAAGATTTCGTCTGCCTCCATGACACCTTGGATGAATTGGGAATTCATTTGGGTGAAAGGATCATCGGGATCGGGAACTTCAGCACGAACGGCAGAAAAATGTTCCACGAACGGATTGGAGCCCTTGGTAACAAAATCAATGGTTCTAAATCCGTCACGACACCAATCCAAAAGATTTTCCATCAGAGGGGCGACAATATTGTGCCCAGGGGTGCCGATGAGACAGTGAGGAGGCCAAATGCAATGGGGATAACGCTTGCCGGTTTCCAGAGCTTCCAAATACTTGTAAGTCCTGTCGAAATAACCCGGCTTGGTCGTAGTATAATGACCCACAACACTAGGACCGCTGGTGCCAAACATGGTGCCGATAATCATTCCATTTTCGGGACGCATGATGGTAAAGGGAGACGGGGGATTCCCATATTGATCTTTGAACCAATTGGGGTGGGCTACGTGATTCCATTGGTGGGAATCCATTGTGCCAGAGATTTGGTCGATTTTCCGACCGAGGCGGTGAACCATTTTTCCCACACGAACCATATCATCCCAAGCACCAGGAACACACAACTCACCATCATGGATCAACTGCTGTTGGGCGGCATCAACGACCTTACAGAAGGAATTCTGCGGATCGATGATGACCAAATGAATGCGACGAGGCATCTTACGTCTCCTAAAGGATTGAGAATACTGGATTGTCCAACAGTATTATACTTCAGAAAGGACAGTTGTAAACTACACATCCTGTATCAACATTTGCAAATCCGCCCAGGCATCCTTTTTTCGGTCAGGCTGCCTGAGAAGATAGGCAGGATGGAAGGTACACAAGACCTTTATACCATTGTAGTTATACCACTTGCCCCTCATTTGGCTTATTGGAGTGTCTTCCCCCAAAAGATTTTGAGCAGCACAGGCTCCCAAACAAAGAATGTATTGGGGAGCAATGACTTTTAATTGCAAATCAAGGAAATTTTTGCAATTTTTAGATTCCTCTGGCGTGGGGGTACGATTTGCGGGTGGGCGACATTTCAAAATATTTAAAACAAAAACACTTTCTCGGATTATGCCACAAGCACTCAACATATTGTTGAGTAATTTGCCAGCTTTGCCAACAAAGGGAATTCCTTGCTGGTCTTCATCTTTGCCGGGTGCCTCACCCAAGCAAACGATTTTAGCATCAGGATCACCGCACCCAGGCACGGTGTTGGTTCTGCACAGAAGGTCTGGACACTTCTGGCACTTCTTGATCTTTTCAGCAATCATGTCTAATTTTTGTGATTTTGTAAGCATGAGCTTTATAATATCATAAGTTCTATATATTAACAATGGATAATTTGATAGAATACCAAGATTTTTTAAAGGGATATAAAGTACCAAATGCAGGAGGGGCTGGACTATGGATTGGTGGGAATTTTAAGAGAAATCAAAATTCAATCACTATTGCAATCCTACGACCAGGAGATGTCTGCATAGATGTTGGAGCAAACATTGGATTTTATACACTTATGATGTCAAAAGCAGTGGGTCGGAGCGGTCTAGTATATGCTTTTGAACCCGTTCCTGAAACTTTTAATTACCTTCAGCAAGTTGTGCAAACTACTCACTCAACAAACATAGAAACTTTTCAAATGGCAATGAGCAATAAAGTGGGTGTTGGCAAATTAATATATAACGGAATTGGTGATTTGTGTGCGTGTGTGGCTGGCGAAGGATATTATGCTCCAAATTTAAATCGTGCTCCACAAGGACAAGTTAACCTAACAACATTGGATGTGTTTGTGAAAAAAAGAAAATTTTCACGATTAGATTTTATCAAAACAGATTGTCAAGGAGCGGACTTGCAAGTTTTAGAGGCGGGAAAGAAAACAATTAATGAATTTAGACCTAAGATAATTTGCGAAGCAATAAACCTTGATAGAATTCAATCAACACACAATTTCTTTGAAAGCATTAATTATTATTCTGTTTGCGTAGAATCAGGCGATACTGCGGGCGTGATAACAGAACATATCATGGGTGTTCCTAATTCAAATAAAGTTTTTTTATAAAAAAAAACACCCCACCCAGAAGTCTGAGTGGGGTGTTTTTTGATTTCTTGTTTTCAAGGCGTGAAGGCACGGATAAAATTCCGTACAGGCTGTCCTTCCACATAAACTTTGGGACTCACCCATACCCGAGGACCATATACAACAGGTGGAGCGTATACTGGTGTCCTGTAAACATAGGGATAATACCTGTAAACAGGTGGAGCATACACTGGCACTCTGTAGTAATAGGTCGGCAAATCATAATACACAGGTGCGGGTGCTGGGGCATAATACATAGGCGGTGCAGTGTAATATACCGGGGCGGCTGGCACATAATACTGCCCAAATGCCGCTGTGCAACACAAACACAAAATCAACGCTAGTAAATACTTCATACAAATTCTCCTTAAAAAAGTTTCCGAATACCTATCTATCATCTTATTGCAAAAAAACATGGGCGTCAAGTCTTTTTGATATCTTCAATAGTTTTTTTGCAAATCTTGTCCCAAATGCCAGATAGAAGCTGGCGATTGGGTTGTTGTCCTTGAATGTAAAGCTTAACATTCAACACAATCATAAGCTGTAACAAGTCGGCCAATTCGAAGAATTCTTCATCGCTCAATTCAAGTGTTTTCATTGTTCGGTAGTAGCTCGATAGTCTGATTGGTATTGTTTAGTTAGTAAATCATCCTGTCCAGAGAGACAAATAGAGATGACTTCACGAGGATCGGTAATGTGCAACTCATCAGCAAAATCCAAGGCGGGAGTAATCCACGCTGTTTTGCCCCCCGGAATGTGAGACACTTCCCTTGTAAGAATTTTTTGCAATATCTCTCGTGTGGGACGTGGACACATAATCTTGTGCGTAAACCTGGATGCTAAAGCACCGCTCATAACGGATTTAAACAATTGCAAATCATTGCAGGTGGCGATGCACAAAACCTTCACATTTTTAGCACGATTGCCAACTCTAAAATTGACTTGGCGAATTTCGGCTCTTTGGTCAAGCAGTCCCAACATCCAACGTTGATCGTTTTGGTGGGTTTTCTCGATTTCCTCCACCAACAAAACCGGGGGAATATTGGGTGAACTTAAAAAGATATTGATTGCCCCCGCCTGCGTAGTAGAGGTTGCATCAAACTGAATATAATGCTTTCTTTCTTCTCCCAACATTTTGCCAAGAGCAGCAATAATTTCGCTTTTGCCGCATCCTGGTTCGCCAAATAACACACAATGCAATCGTTTTTGCATGTTGGTTTGCTGAGCCAGTCGCAATGCTGCCATGATTCGACGGATTTGCCGCTCTCGATCAAAAATGTGGCTAAAGTGCTTTCCCATATCCAAATTAATGGGAGCGTAATCCTTCACATCATCTTTGACATGAATATGAACTGCTGGCGGGGCTTCTTTTGGAGCGTGTGGCGACGTAATAGACCACCTGCGACCAGAAGTATGACAAGCTTTCGCCAATTTATTATAGACGATAGTCCATTGGGATGCTTCGCTTCTTCTTTGTCCTCGCACTCGTTGGAATGCCACCTTGCGAACAATGGTATAGGTGCCCAGTTCTTTAACACAAGTAGAATCATGGATTTGGGTGGACCAATCCCTTTTGCGGGTTTTGGTGCCTAATCCCAATCCTATAAGCTCATCAACCTCTGCCTTGATCCTTTGGGGATTAGGCTTTTTGCGAGTTTCCTTGGTCAGGGTAACTAGGTAGATTGGACCTTTCATAGCACCTCCGTCAGCATTATACTTCAGAAAGTGCTGTTGTAAACTCAGTCCATCAAAATTTCTACACCTTGTAAGGGGTCTTCAGTAATAAGAACAGTGCTTTTGGGGGAGTCAATAACTGGCTCCCCTTCATTTAGGGGTTGCATATCTCCCGCAACTATTTGTTCAACTACTCCCTCAACAGTTACACGATCTGGTTGATCTACCAATAACTTTTGTGGCATAATTTGCTCCTGTGGTGAAACTAAAACTTTAACCATTTTGGCATCTCTGTTTTTGACCAATCCTACGAAATAATCATCGCCTTTCCATTGCCCTCCGGGGGGAATTGGACCCTTTGATCCATCTGCACTCTTTTTGGGCAGCCAGAGATCACCTTTGGTAATATTCTCAAATATATATAGTCCTTTACCCTCAAGAGTACGGGCTATATGTTGTCTTCTTTCCTCTTGTCTTTCAATTGCCGTCGTTTTCCTTTTTTTCGGTCTATAATTCATAACAACCTTTCGTTGACTTTTTATAGCGAATCCACTATAGTATTATACGGCAGAACTGAATTACCTGCCTAAATATAACAGAGAAACAATATTTAAAAAATAATGGAGATAATTATGTCTGGAGAAAATCGAGCCTCCTTCGAGAAGGCTCACAATATGTTTTGGCAGGGATTTCAAATTGATTCACATCCACAAGGACCATGCAAGGGTCCGGTTGGCCCCCTGGGTGCCCTTGGCGTTGCAGGCATTCCCGCCATGCAGAGTTGTGGGTGTGGCAAAGGTGGGGCTGGCTGCTCAAGCTCATCAACAAGCACAACTTCATCGAGTAAAGCTGTCGATCCGCCCAAGTGGACTGATGTTTATCCACAAGGCTCAAAAGCTGGGAATGAAGAACAAAAACTATTTATTGCCTTGGCTCGTAACCCTAAATGGAAATTTAGAAGTGTTACACACTTGTCTAAAGAGGCCAATTTAACAAAAGAGAGAGTAGAGCAAATTCTGCAAAAATATTACAAAAAAGGAATGGTATTTCCCAATCCTAAGCAAGAAGATCAATGGGCTTATTGGGAGCGATGCCCAGAATTATTGCCGGGAAACATAAAGTCCATAGCAGAAGCAGATCAGGATAAACGTTGTGAGGATGCTGCTTAGTTCAGCAAAACAAACAAGCACAGAAGCTGGGGTTTCTGTGCTTGTTGTTTTTTTTGTGCGACTAGCTAGTTGGCAGCTTTTGGACCAGCATATTTAGCTGGCTTATTTTGCATATCCAAATCAGTCGTTGCCTTAGCTGGATTGAACCACTTATGAGGATACTGAGATCGCACATAAGCGTCGGGATAATTTTGTGTTACACCAGTTCTAACTCTATTTTCATCAATTGCAGGCAAGTCACGCTTGGACTCTTCGCACCATTTAATAAATGTTTTCATGTTTTTCCCTCTTGATTCAGCGGTACAATATATAAGCTTCTACAAATAAAAAATTTGGGTTTTTTTAAGCCAAAGCCTATAATGTATATAGGAAGTAATAATGACAATTCTAGCAAAAGAAGTAGAAATTATCCCCATCCAAGAAAATTTAGCAGGGGAATTGGGCAAAGAAATTTATTATGAGTGTGCTTTTTGCGGCAAACGTATGGCTGTTCCTACTTTTTCTGGCAATCTCTGCGATAAACTATCTGGTGAAAATTATTATTGTGGATTTTGCTTACGACATGGCTTTAACACACGAAATAATAAAAATGTGTTGTTGCTGACGTTTCGTAATGTTTTTAATCATTATTACCAAGAACGCTATGTAAATCCAATCGTTGTAACAAAGAAGATGTACCTTGCAGAAATTAAAGAATATGTAACCGCACATATTCAAACTGGATTGCTAAACCCTGTTTTTTATTATGACCCAAGCAGTTTTTTATGGTTTGTTGATTTTTCAAGAGTCGGCAGAGGAAACAAGAAACTCAAAGTAAATGATGTGCTCAAAACTGTCGTCAATATCTTGGCTTGTTTTAATTTAAAGAATAATATCACAAGCTTTTCGATCTGTACTTTTTATGAGAAATACGAAACCGCCATTAGAAAATTTTATGCCACTCGTTATCGACCTGCGGATAAAAGAATTCTATCTCCAAGCGTTATTACGACTAACCAGCACGATTATGGACCCTTTTCACCCGAATTATTTACGCCCAATATCTACTAATGCTTGCATTATTTTTAGCTGTCTAAGTGGTGTTTCTGCATAGGAGAATTCTGGGAATTGTTCCCCCAATAATTCTTTAAAAGGGATGCTCAATTTTTCCACAACCCAATTGGGCAAATATTCCTCATTCGAATCACTTAAGTCCATATGACAAGATAAGCCAGGGATAGGGCAAATTAATGCTCTGTCTAAGGAACAAAATGCTTTGTGATCGTGAGGGACAGCACCTTGGGTAAATTTTATCCAAGTATCTCGGTCTTCTTTAAGCGTCTTTGCTCGGGCAGCAAAAGTCATAGTTGTGCTAATGGTATGCTTCCAATATGTTTGCCCAATGCGTATAACTTTAGCAATTTCCCCAAAATCATATCGCTTTTCGAATTTATCAGGATGATTGTACAGAGTAACATAATCCGCCTTTTGCAACCCTTGTTGCAGCATTGCTTCTGAGTTTTCATTGTGCAAATAGTCATCTTCCATTAAATAAATTAAATCATCATCATCTAAAGAATTACAAGCGAGATTTAGGGCCAAGCGAAATGCTCCACAATTGCCAAGATTAGTCACAAATGTAAAATCTTTTTTTTCGCAAAGCTGAATTGTTTCTTCATCACAATTGTCTGCTATAAATAGCCAATCAGCATTTGGAAACATAGACCAAGCATTTTGTAAACAAAATGCTTTTGTGGCTCCAGGCACCTTGGGCTTGCCTCGACTATTGGTATTAGAAATGCGGTAGATGATTAACATAAATCTTGAGCCATTCGATCAAATACCTCACCCCAGTTTGATGGATTTGTTTGTCTATAAAGCCTCATGCTGGGATACCAACGTGTTGTATCTCCATCTGTTCCCCATCGCCAATCTGGACTATAGGGCAAAACAGCCCATGTTTTTTTGCCCATAGCCCCAGCTAAATGAAGAATTGCTGTATCTACCGATATGATTAAATCCATTGCATCAATGAAGGCCGCTGTGTCCTCGAAACTTTCAATATGCTGGGATAAATCTATAATTCCCATGCCTTCGCAATTTATTGTGAGGTCAGTTGCTTGATTGTCCCCGGCATATTTTCTTGGCCCCGTTTCTTTTTGCAGTCCAAATAACTTGACATTTGGAATTGCTTGAATTTTTTTAAAATGTTCCAAATTACAGGAACGTGCTCGATCACCAGGGTGTTGCGGGTTGCCTGCCCAGGCGATGCCTATTTTTAATTCTGAATAATTGCTTAGGTTTGCTTTCTTTTCACAA
>Ga0172381_10002593_pt1 | contig 19799 bp, 10 predicted proteins | sample Leawel6488metaG_FD_119754 | JGI IMG/M metagenome (GOLD analysis project Ga0172381, IMG submission 119754) | Leachate microbial communities from a municipal landfill in Southern Ontario, Canada - Leachate well 64-88 metaG | ecosystem: Engineered > Solid waste > Landfill > Unclassified | place...
GTTGATGTAAATCTTGAATCTCCTATTGGAGTTGATGATACGGCATTACTTCGTAATACGACAATTTTTTATAATATGTATGAAGATGACGCATTACACTGGTATCAAAACCAATTGATTGCAACTGCTTCAACATCAAATGCAATTACAGAAATTGGTTTAGAAGTAGCTCATATACGAAATTCGGTTGGTGATTCTAAATGTTGTCCATCTCCTGATTTGAGTAATAAATATGCACCTCTTAATCATAGTCATGATTTCCTTCGTAATCTTAAGGATGGGAATGATTCCCTTGAGAATGGCCTTAAAGGTATTATAACTGCACAGGAAGGTCCTAAGATAGATGGTCAGTCATATAAGCTTGGTAACGCTTCTATGGTGCTTGGTGAGAACACTGCTGTACTTTCAGATCGATCAATTATTGGTAATGGTTTTGAAAATCATATTCTTGATGATTCCGATGAGTCTGCTATTTTAACTGGATATCAAAATTATATTTTATCGAATTCTTCACGGTCGGTAATTCTTGGTGGTCAAGAGAATATTATTGATATATATGCTCCTAGATCGTTAATTGGTGTGGGTAGTATCAATACTATAAAATATGCGGAAGATTCTACAATTCTTTCAGCTGTGGATTCTTCAATTGAAGGATCAAATCAGTCGGAACTTGTAAGTAAATCATTGATTGGTGCTGGTATATACAATCGCCTTGGTGGTTTAATGTCAAGTTCTGCAATTGCTGCTGGTATTAATAATTATATTATACGTGGTAATTTTGGATTTATTGGTGCTGGTAATGCTAACTCTATTACTGAATCAAGTTCTATTTTTATTGGTTCGGGTACAAATAATAGTGTTTCTGGTGGTTCGTCTACTTCATTTATTGGTTCGGGTGAAGATAATTCTATTACCGACAGTGCGTATGCGTTCTCTGGTGCGGGACTTGCTAATGTTAATAATGGATCTGATTTTGGATTTATTGGTGCGGGTGGATCACATTTACTTGCGGTTGATAGTGATTACTCAGGTATTGTCACTGGTAAAAGTAACTATATCGGTGTTAATGCTCGATATCATATAATCGGTGGTGGTCAACGCAATGGAATTTGGTCTGTTGGTTTGGAACCTGATTATACTCAACGTGGTATAATAGCGTCAATGATTGGTTCTGGTGCTGATAATCGAGTTGAATGTTCATTCGGAATGATTGGTGCTGGTACAAATAATAGACTTGATTATACATCTACTTTTGGAATGATTGGTGCTGGGTCACATAATTATATTGGTATTAATGGTGCGTATTCATTTATTGGTGCAGGTGTGAATAATACAACGGTATCTGTATATGCTGGTATTGTTTCTGGTGAATATAATTATATAGGCACTAAAAGTGCGTATTCATTTATTGGTGCAGGATTAAATAATTATATTGGTAGTAACATTGACGGTGATGTGTTTGAAAGTGAGGCTACATTTGCTTCTATCATTGGTGGAAGGGACAATAAAATTCTTGCGGATGGTAATTTTTCAACTGTTCTTGGTGGTCGTTATGCGGTTCTTGATAAAAAATGTGAGGTGGGTTTTTCTGCTGGTGCATTTATGAGTGACGATGAAACTCCTGTGGTACTTGCATATAACAAAAATTCAAAACTAATGCTTCGTGGTGTAACTACCGTTGCGAATCCAACAATTAATTTATCATTTGAAAATGACGGAAGTCAAGATTTTCAAATCAAACGTGGTGAAGGATTCTCTGGAACTATTAATATCATGGGTTATATGCAAAATGTATTTACTCCTGATTCATGTACATTAAATGATTATCGTACAATGGATGTAGTTTATAATGAACTTCACTCAATATCTGGCGTTTATACTAAAGATGTTATTACTGATGCTGTTCAAACTACTGCGATTAGTGGTTTGTCGTATAATGAATATGATCGATATAATAAGAATGCGGTTACTGATAGTGGATATAATATAGATCCGATTAATATCACAGGGTTCACAAGTGCGGCAACTCCCGGGGTTACAAGTCCAGTTACAGTTACTGTTACAGCAGCAGGTGGGCATGGTTTAGTGGCAAATGATACTATTGTTGTATGGGGATCAAGTGATCCTGCATATAATGTATTAGCAGCTACTCCTATTGTGTATGTAAGTAGTACAATATTTACATATCAAGTGCTTGGTCCTATTTCGGATCAGAATCCAACAAATAGTGGTACGCCGGGGACATTCCCAACGGTAAATAAAATCTATTATGGACCTCGTGAAATAGAACATGCTCCAAGTATTGTTGATACTGTATTGGATTATAGATACACTATGAATCCGGGGAATAACTGTCAATTTGGTTCAGCTATTTCTGATTGGGTTCAGTCTGGATATCCTAAGATTTCAATGGGTGTTGGTGTTGGTGGTACTGGAGATACAATTGCATTTCTTGTAGATGCAAATCCATTACATACAGTTGAACAATATGTAGGTGAAGATCCTTATGTACTTGTTGATAGTCCAATTTATTGGGTCGCAACGCTCGATCTAACGTGGATTCAACTTCAATAACACAAAAAAAAGAGTGAGGATGTCCTCACTCTTTTTTTAATTATGTATTACGGTGTTAGTGGACGATAGTCGCGGACAGCGTAAAATTAAGTTCAGTGTTAGCGGTGTCGGTGAATCTTAATTCGATTGCATTGATAGTTACACCATCAAGAGCCGCCATTCCAACATTAGTTACATTTTGTACATTTTCAGTAATCTTATCTAATGGAATTGTGAATTTAGCACTGCTACTTGGAAGATCTGCCGCATCAACATATTCCAATCGGGTGTCGTACACATATGTGTGACCTGTTGTAGTTAATAATCTAAGTGAAACGTCAGTGGAAATTGTGTCTTTAATTGTATGAACGTAGAATGACACTTCATCCATAGTTGTATCAGTTTCTGTCATTACCAATGACGACGCAATTTTTAATCCAATATAATCAATATCTGCACGGTTAGGTGAATATTGAGCTGCTTCTACTAAAGGTGCTCGATCTGCTACAAGATGAAATCCATCAAGACTTGCAATGTCGCTATAGTCAGTACTAGCCGCAGTGATAGTAACAATTGATTGTACATATGAATTCTGTACAATATGAATCGCATCATCAGCTTGTTGTTCGATATTTAAATAAATTGTATATCCATCAGGAATGGCTTCACCTACAATCACATCTGATGTTACTTTTTCATCCGATGAACTTGATGTTCCATCCGAAGAGCTTGACAATTCCAATGTACCACACATAGTTGCATCATACACAAGAGTGTCTCCAGTAAATTCGATTACATTTGGATTCAACTCAATGAACTCAGCGGCTGTGATTTCATCGCCAACATCAAATGCTCCAAGTGTACAGCCTTTAGACTCTACATCAGCTAGAATGCTGTCAGTGATGGTGATTTGAGTGTCTTCGGTTACTGGTGATACGATACCATTATCATCACATCCAATTAATGCTAAAAATAATGTCATTACTAATATTGTTATAAATTTATTCATGTTAAACTCCTTGGGTTGTTTATTTCTTTGTTATAATACTAATATAGAAACTAATTGTGTTTTGTCAATCGGTTTTTTAAAAAATCATATAATAATATCAAAATAATTCATTTTTTAAAGAAAAACGCAGAAATATAAACTATTAGTAATAACTGAGTTTACCGTAATGATAATGAAATATATAAAAAAATTAGGTTTTTGGACCATATTTATACTGCCTTCCATCGTGCTTGGTGGTTCGACTACAACTGTGCCTATGGTTAAATCACTATCGGATAATATTGCTATATCTGATATTGTTCTCGTGGTTACGTTGATTGGGGGACTTCTTACAATTATTTCAATTGCTCGTGGGAATTCAAGTAAGAACGATTCGGAAGATGATGAATTTTCTACTTTAAAAATTGAAATGCGTGAAGATTATAAAGATTTAGAAACTAAAATATTAGAGTTAACTAAAATCGATGCTGCAACTAAAATTCATAATTTACAAAAAGAATTAGCTGCTCTAGATGATACAGTAAATAATTCAGTAAAGAAGAAAATATATTCATTATCTGAGCACTTCAATACGCTTGAACATCGTGTATTGGATTTAGATAAACATTTTGAACAATCAAGTATAGATCGAAAAGAAGATAGCCGTCAAATTAAATCTGAAATTAATATACTTCGTGAAAATATTCGTGAAGATATTAATGATGTTAAAGATATTATAATGAAACTTATGATGGCATTGAAAACAGATGAAGAGTAATTATCACAGATTACATTTTCCTAGCTATGTCATAGTTTGCTTTAATTGATGGGCATACATTCTTACTGGTGAAACATGATGGACTGTTAATAGCTCTTAAGTGTAACCAGTTGTCGTATACACTTCCCATTTTATATCGTCTATTATGACATTCAAACACATCACCACCAGCGGTAATTGCTAAAAATTGTGATCCTGGTGAATCACTTGGTATTATACTAGCATATTCTTTATAGTCTCCTATAATATCAATTTCCCAGTCTTTCATTGGTAAATGGCAGCTATATCGTTCATTGTTCCACGTACCTTCAAACCGGGTAATTTCATATGGGTATCCATTATATTTAAGCACGTCTATATATTCTTGAAATGTACCGTCTTTAATATGTTGTGGATGTAGGATGTAATTAACAATATAATTTGTATCATTTTCTTTTAATAAATCAACTGAATGTATGAATGATTCAATTGTTCGTTGTTCTGGGTGAAATCCGACTCGATAGTAAATACGTTCTTTAGGTAATTCAAATAATTCTTTTTTAATATGAAGTAAACTTGCATTTGTAAGTAATACTATTTTATGTGTAGTAGTGATGTCTTTGATAAATTCTTCAATTTTTGGATATAACAATGGTTCACCTCCACTTAATGTAAGTAGCCACCCATCTAAGTGGGTTCTAGCAAATCGAGTCAGAGCATTAAGGTCAAGAAAATGACCACGTGGATGTGCATTTTGTGTTGCAACCCATGCGTTAAATGCAGCATCTTCAAATGGAACATTATTACGTTTAGCATTTAATGGTGTTTTATTGCCTCGGCTATCATATCGAGGGTCTAGTACTTTTATGTATCCATTTTCATCAACAATTGGTTTTTCTTTTACTGAATCGGCGATACAGTATTCACATGAAAAGTTACAGAAGTTCAGAAGGGATATGTCAGCTATTTTAATTTCGCTCATTGGAATCCTTTTAAGAAAAAATATAAATTTACTTAAATAAATGACATATATTAATTATATGTATAAGTCATATAAATATAGATTATATCCGAGTAAAGATCAACGAGTATTACTTCAAAGTCATTTTGGGTCGGTGCGTTGGGTATATAATTACGGATTGAGTCGTAAGATTGAGAGCTATAAAACTACGGGTAAGTCTATGTCTAGGTATGATATACAATCTGAATTGCCGAAGCTCAAGTTAAATTCCGATACTGTGTGGTTGCGGGATGTAAATTCCCAGTCATTACAAGCAACTCTACTTCATCTTGAAACTGCATATAACAAGTTTTTTAGAAAAAGTGGTTGGTTCCCAAAATTTAAAAGTAAAAAGTCAAAACAGTCCTTCGAGTTGCCATCAAATGTGCGAGTTGATTTTGACACTGGTGTGATAAAGATCCCAAAAGTTAAAGATCCTATTAAATGTATATTTCATCGCAAATTTGAAGGTGATGTACGTACATGTCATATAACGTGTACAAAGGCTGGTAACTATTATATCAGTATTTTGGTTGATGATGGAAATAGGTTGCCTAATAAACCACCTGTTACTATATCAACTGCAACTGGAATTGATGTCGGTATTAAAAATTTTTTAATTACCAGTGATGGTAATGTAGTTAATAACCCTCGTCACTTTTTAAGTTCACATCAAAAGCTTAAGCGATTGCAAAGATCATTTTCTCGTAAAATGAGAGGATTGAGGCAGGGTGAGTCTTCATCTGTAAATGCCGAAAAAACTAAGAACAAATTACAGAAGTTGCATGAGCATGTAGCTAATCAACGAAAGGATTTTTTACATAAAATTTCAACTAAACTGATCCGTGAGAACCAAACGATCTGCATTGAAGATTTATGTATTAAAGACATGATGAAAAATAAATATCTATCTAATTCTATATCTGATGTTGGATGGGGAATGTTTTTTGATATGTTAGAATATAAATCCGAATGGTATGGAACAAACCTTTTAACTATAGGTCGATTCGACCCAAGTTCAAAAACTTGTTCTAATTGTGGTCATATTAAACATGACCTTAAATTATCTGATAGAGAATGGACATGTACATCATGTAACTCATTGCATGATCGTGATGTAAATGCCGCTATTAATATTAGAGATTTTGCTTTTGTAGGGCGTAGGGATTCGTCCGAAGTTAAGCCTGTAAGATATGGGACCTCATTAGAGGCCAGTGCAGGAAATTAAATTCACACATATATTTATATTAATATACTTTAATACACACATACAAAAAGGAAAATATAAGATGAAACTTACAAGAAAAGATGTCGTAGAATTAGATCATGTACTTAAAACTACAAATTTTGAAATGCCAATATGTGCAAGATTTCGTTATGCAACTTCGATTAATTTAAAAAAGACTTCGGCTGAAATTGAAGAGATTACTGCTGCATTTCCAATATCGGAATCATATGCTGAGTTCACACAAAAGCAAGGTGCAATATATACTGAATATGGTGTAACTAAATTAGAGGATATTGCTGAATTTGAAGAAGAAAAACAACAAGAACTTGAAGCTAAACTTGATGCAATTAAAGAAGAGTATGCTGATGCGATTGAAGAGCAGGAAGCAATAGAAGCGGAAAAACGTGTATTTTTAGATGAAGAAATTGAACTTAATCTTAGACAGATTAAAATTGATGATATGCCAGATATTGCCGAAGATAATATGTACCCACATTGGGAAATTTGGCGTGTGATTGAATTACTTGTTTTAGACGAAGATTAATATGGCTAGATCAACCTTATCATGCTGTATTGTAATTAAGAATGAAGCGAAGCAAATTGCTGATACTCTTAGTTGCGTGAATATATTAGCAGATGAAATTGTTATAATAGATACGGGTTCCACAGATGGAACCCTTTCAATTGTTAACCAGTGGATTGAGCAATTTAATGCACAATCTGGGGTTAAAGTAATTTCTATTGGCGATAAATTTCATGATGAAGATGGGGATTTTGATTTTGGTGCTGCTAAGACATTTGCATTTAAAAATGCAACTAAAGATTTTGTTATGTGGTTAGACGCAACTGATCGAGTAAGTAATCAAGTTGATGTAAAAAAGCAATTTATTGCAGTTACAAATAAAGATAAAAATGTTTATTTTTCATTACCAACTGCATTATCTGATAGTTTTGCATTTATCCGAGCTAGAATTGGTCCACGTGAAACTGCATATGTAGTAGGTAGAATTCATGAATATATGGGGTTTAGTAATTCACCAGATTTAACTCGACATTTTATAGGACATGAAATTGAGAATAAGAAAACTAATCGTGATCTTGAGCGGAATCTACGCCAACTTACCAAGGAATGGGACATTCGTCCTACTTCCAGAATTTGTTTTTATATAGCTTTAACTTATAGAGAAATGTTAAATACTACAAAGTCTCTTGAGTGGTTTAGAAGACGAATTTATACATATAAATTTAAAGATGATTTCAATGAAGAGTATTTTAAATCTCTTGAATCAATTGCCGAACAAATATTAACTACTAAACGTGGGCATCATAGTGATATGGAATTATATGATATGGCATCCCAGATGATTGAGAAAGAACCTAATCGTTTTGAAGGTCATTTTTATATGGGGCATTATCATAAGAGACGAGAAGAATATGAAGATGCATTAAAACATTTCAGAAAATACACAACATGTAAAAAGCCTGATACATATAAATTATGGTTAAATGGTGCTATCTATAATGGAAAGGCTATATTGACTGCAATTAACGAGTGTAAGACCGCATTAAAGTATAGTGAAGTGTTAAAACCTGATGAAATATTAGACCTTTACCCTAGTAGAAGTACATTTACTCGTGGTGATACTCAATATTAATAAAATCAATAAGTATTTAAACATATTTTTCTTATAAACTATTAGAAAGTTCACCGTAGGGAAAATTTATGCGTGGTGGTTTAGAAAGATTACAAAAAGAAATGGATGCGTTGACGTACAATTCACGTACCGTGTTGAATGCGTTAATTCGCTCAACTGTTGTTAATGGATCTTCTCAAGGATTCACAGTTACAAGAGTGACTGAGACAATTACATTAAGTCGTGTCGATATATATCGACTATACCGATTTTATCAAGAATGGGAAGAGAATGAATTTTCAACTGTTGACGTTTATGGTTCTTTAAGTCAAAAGGCTCTGAAAGGGTTTTATACTATTGTAGATGAACACGATAGTGTTACAGTTGTTGATGATAGTGGTGTATCTACATCATCCGCTACAACTGATGCGTTAGTAAAACATAGTCAAATATTGTTCCTTAATGAGAGTAATATAGATTTATTAACTATGCCGCTTCATTGGTTAGGTTTAATTGAAGATAGTAATAATCCGAAATTAGTTTCAAACTCGTCTCCAATTCCTATTAATTTAAGAACTCCTGTATTTGATGAAAATTTAGCGACAACTCGCTACAATCAACATCCAACATATTTATTTCCTAACGCTTATTATATTTTAGATGCGTTTGGTTATTCTGGTGATGATACAGATCATCGCATGGATGGTAAATCTTGGACAATTGGGGCTGATGAATCTGTCAGCATAGAATCTCCTAAGATTGCAATGGGTGATATTGACACACGAGATACACGAAAAACTCGTGAAAATCGAAATGGTCCAGATACACGATCAAACTATTCAACCGTGTGGGGTTATAATACACATGCACGTGCTCTTTATAGTACTGCTGGTGGTCGTAGAAGTATGGTATCTATCGGTGCATTTGCTGCAATTGCGGTAGGTAATACTAATTATTCAAGTAATAATAATGCTGCTGTTATTGGTGGTACTGTTAATACAGGTGCTGGTGAATATATCGGTATTATGTCAGGTTCATATAATACTGTGGTTGCTGATAGAGGTGGTATTCTTGCTGGTCGTAGTAATTTAGTTGGTGCTGCTGTACATAATTTTACGTTTCCGGTGGATAATATAGCTGATGTAGATTGTATTGTATCGGTGGATGACTGTTATGATGATATGGTATCAACTGGTGGTTCACCTCTTGGTCGAAATACAATTGCTATTACTGGTGATTATTCAAGTTCATATAAAATAAATGATATTGTTAGGTTATTTAGATTCACAACTAAATACGATGGTGAAACCGGAATTGAATTCTATGAAGTAAATGGTGATATATATGATACACAAGATGTTAATGTAACGTCGGTTGAATATATAGATCCGGCAACTAATCCCGATAACCTTAATGTAGGTATGACAGTTATAACCTTGAGCGGTGATGTGATAGGTATGGGTGTAGTTGATGGTGGTAGAATCTCAGTTAAACAAAGTGCTAATCGTATATATGATTATGGAGCAAATTCAGTTGCTCTTGGATTATCATCAGTTGCTAAAGGTGAAGACCAAACTGTTGTCGGTCATTATAATTATATTGATGTTAACTCTCGTTTTATTGTTGGTACTGGAACAAGTAGTGCTCGTGGTACTGGACTAAACGTAACTGACGCTGGCGTTATATTAAGTGCAACTCCTCGTAACGCAGATATGCGTTTAGGTATTGATGGTTATTATGGAATTGATGTAACCCAGACTGGAATTCAAGCTGCCGCTGGTACTTCATCGGTAAGATTATTTGCTAGTTCTAGTTTTTTGGGATATAACTATGGATATGGAACTGCATATGGTTATAGTGTATATGGAAACACACGAGATCAAAATATCATAATTCAAGGTTCTGAAAAACCAGTACTTATTAGAAGTAACCCGTATGTTTCAATTAATCCGAATTTAGTTCAACATGATATTGGTATTGTTTCTGAAAATAGAAATAAAATTTTATCTATGAATTCTGGTACGTTTATTAGTAAAAATGATTATATCGCAATTACTGCTGGCACTAATTTAAATTTAACGTGGGCTGAACAGTTATTATTATCAGGTGATACATTTGGAGCATTACCTACAACATCTGATCAATATGCGTTTAGAGTTAACGCATCAAATATAACTAATTTTACTGTTGATGGTAGTACAAATGAATCTACTATTGCAAAAACTGGGTTTTATTATTTAGATGGTGATATGAGTCCAATGTCAAATTTAACAGGTCTTGGTAATACTGGTAGTGATACAAGTGTTATGAATACTGTTATGTCTGCTCGTGATGATAGTGGTAATATTGAAGGTTGGGAATTATTTTCAACTACATATTCAAGTGATGCATTAGATGGGTTTGGCCGAATATATGTAAGTAAATTTCGTGTACAAAATAATGTATATGGTTCACGTGGTGCTAAACCACTTGCATGGTGGGATGATATTAAAGATTGGGGTATATGGTATAATTTGGTACCATCAACTGGAACTTTTGGTATTGCAACGCTTACGCTTGGAGGCGGACCGTCGTTTAATGGTTCTGATAATAGAACTGAAATACGTTCGGTGGTTAAGCATTTATCATATACTATAATTCAAAACACTGTACATCTGAAGCTGAGAATTGATTATAACTCGGTTGAAGATTTATGGGGTAATTATAAATATTCAAATTCACAAGATATAGAGATTGAATTAAATCCATCTATGTTTACTAGAAGATTTAATGGTGGTGCGGTAACACCAGGATCTGTTGGTGTTGGTATTAGTGAAATTGATGATAAATTTGTTGCACAATCAATACCAACTCGTACAATTCGAATCCGTCCAAGTTGTGATATATCATCATATAGTATGGATATTAGAACAAACTTTTCAATTACTGATGAATTAATTTCACAATAAGGTATATTAAATGTCTGATAATAAAAATATAGGTTATGCGTTCCCTTTAGAAAAATTGGGGAGTGACATTGCTAGAAATAATTATAATTATCAATCTATTTTGAATGGATTGATTGAATGGAATAGTACATCTGATGATACTGTTAATATTCGTCTTACTAAAGATACAGATCCTTGGTTTGAAGACTATCAAATTCCATCAAAGAAAACAGTGCTTGATACAGGTACTCTTAACACTACAATAACATCTGAAGTTGGTATTAATAAATTTGTACCTACTGGTATTTCAAGTGCATTATATGGTGGTAGTAAAAAATTTACAATTTCTACTGCTGATACTTCGACAGATATTGATATTGCTGTGAATACTATTACATTAATTGATGCGACAGGATTTGAGCTTGATGATCAAGTTAAAATTCAAGTTGATTCTGGTGGCTCCTTACCGGATCCATTAGTTGATACTCAATTATATTATATAGTATCAAAAAATATTAATGATATTCAACTTAGTTTAACATCTGGTGGTGTTGCAATTGATATCACTACAATTGGTAATGGTATATTGACATTTACGAAATATACAACATCATATATTGTAGATAAAACTGATCCAGGTGATATTGCAACGATTCGTGCTACTGTAAATAATGTAGGTGATGGTATATGGAGATTGTATTATTCAATCGCAATTCAAGATTGGGATTCAGGTACATCATATAAAGCACCTAATATTGTCAAATATTCAGGATTATATTATAAAGTAGTGTTTGATGTTGAGAGTTCAATTATATCTCCTGATATTGATACTCTTAATTTTACTCCATTGTTTAAATCATGGAGTAGTTCGATTGCTGAAGAATATAATATTGGTGATTATGCAATTGATGATGTAGATGGTGGTTTATATATTGCTAGTCAGTACACAGCAGCGTCAAATGTACGCCCAAGTGAAAGTAGTATATTTACATTAGTGGCTCCGTTGTATGTTGCTAATATGTCGTATGAATCTGGTTCATATGTATTTAATTCAAATAATTTATTTATGTCTACTACAAATGTGATTAACAGTACAATTGCACCTAGTGTGGAGACTACTGGATTATGGGCTGAATTACTTGTTGATGTAATTCCTACTGTTGGTACTTTTACGTCAACATCGGTGTTTAGGTGGACTGCAACAATTAATACATCAAATTTCTTTATTAGAAATGAATCATTTATTTCATCAAATGCAAATACGAATATTAATTTACGTTTAACAGTTAAAGGTACAGAACCCGCATCAATTTATCAACGAAGTGTAGATATATTTCCAACATCAAATTTTTCATTCTGGCCTCAGAGTGATAATTCAATATGGGATACAACTACAACATATGGACCAACTGATGATTCGATTCCTATTACAAAGAGACAAAATTATAGTGCGACTATGGTATTTGATCATACTCGTCCTGATATAGCAAAGACTGTTAATTATATTAATTATGATGGTCCAGATTTGGATCAAGGTTTGTGTATATATCTTCCAGTCGAAATTGATATTGGTGATGATGGATTAGCATATCCAGAAGATGGATTTACATTTGAATTCTTTTTTAGACTTTGGCCTTCGGTTGCTTTAAATGACGCAACTACAAGAGATCATATTATAAATAAATCTCATATTTATGTATACTCTGCTGCTAATAATGAATCGATCACTACAGACACTTGTGAAGAGCCTGTGGCTAAGTTTTCTATGGCACGTAGTACTAACTTCTATATGTTCGGTGAGAACGTTACAGTACCTGACAAGCCTGTATGTTACAGAGCTACATTTGTGTATAGTGAAGCTGATAAAAAATGGTGTACTTTAGATTATTACCAACTTCCCGATCATATTTTTGTTGGACCTGTTGGGTTTATTGATCCACAGAACCCTGCAAATATGGATATTAACAATGAAGCGATTGGTAACATTAATCCTAATGCTGCTAATATAGGATATGAAACTGCGGCATTCCCAATGTTTCAAGATCCGTTTAGTAATGGTGATTTAACACCATATCGTGTTTCTGGTGATGACGTAAATGGGTTTAAAAACCGAATTGTTTAGTAAATAGTGAAAAACTGACGTTGGTTAATGTATTTTTGTTATAAACTGTAATAAACAGAGTTTATGTGTACGGAATATGGCAAATTTAAATTATGATGAAGGTATTCACTACCTTGTAACAAGACCAGTAGAACCAATTATAGATGATGGAGTAGGTAACTACAACATCAGTCCTATAGGTTTCCCTCTTGCTAATGTAAGTGGTGATTTTAATGAGAATCCTACTCGAATAACCCCCGAATTTGTTGTGGGGTATAATAATGTTGTTGATGCTAGTTCACGATTAGTTGTGAATTATACCGAAAATGCTAAATCTATCGATGATTTATCTGGTATTAAAACATTTACAAATGATGTGGACACCATAACTTTAGTTGGTTCAACTGCAACAGTAACTACTATTCATGAACATGGATATGTAGATGGTGCAACTGTTACTATTAAAGGTGCTGATCAAATTGAATATGATGGTGATGTTACAATTACTGTGGTTGATTCAGAGCCGTATACATTTACTTATACCGTCGTTGGAACTCCAGATACTCCAGCAACTGGTATTATAACATCATCATATGAAAGTAGTGATAATGAACTTATTGTATTGACCGCTCAAGAAAATTCAGATGATAATGGTTATTATATTGTAACTGAAAATCAATGGAGAATTTTGTATGTTGAATCTAGTAAAAACAAAGATATAAATGTAAATGCAAATATAAATATTGATGTAAGTGTTGGTAGCACTCCGATTATATCATATACAATAGATACTATTAAAGCAATCACTCTTGGGACTGGTCGAGTTCTTGCTGAGGTTACTACTAACGATTATAATGGATTTGCTGATGGTAATTTAATTACAATTACTGGTTCGATCTATTCTCAATATAATGTAGTTGATGCACCAATTTCAATTCATTTTGTGGGTGATGATAATTACCCTGATGATAAACGTAAATATCAAGTATTTAGATATGAAATTGTATCTGATCCAGGTGTTGATGATACGGGAGCAGCAACTGCTGCTTATACTGTGGGTGATGGTGACTTAGTTAATTTAGTTGCACAAGTTGATGATATATTAACTGAAAATATAGATGAACGTATTCCTGCGTTATATATAGCACGAAAAGAATCCGCATGGGAATTTTATGGATTTATATATCAATGGGATGGAACTGAAAACGATAACGTTGCTGGTGAATATAGTGATGAACTTGACGCAAATGGTGAACCTATAAATCATTATCGTAAAGGTTATTCACTTGAGGAAACATCAGATTTTTTAAAAGAAAAATTAGATGTACAAATTGAGTTTGGTAAATATAAAGGATCAAACCATAATATGAGCGACCATGGTGCGTTTGTTCGTTGGATGATGAGTGGTCGTCGAGTAAATATTGGTGGTGCTGGGGTTAATCATAATGTATTCATTGATGGATTTGGATTGGGTACTCCAAATGCAGTTAAACGTGGATTATTAACAACTGGTGTTGTAGATCCTAGTGATCCTAATGCGGTTGCGTCAAAACAAGCTGAACTCTCAATGCGTAAAAAACCAACTCTTTGGGGATTAACAAATCATCATAGTCATGCACTTGATGGATTTTTTAATAAGTCTCCATTTGTAAAAGATTATCCAAAAATTTATAATAGTGCATATGATGATTTGGATCCGTATGGGTTTTTAACTGGTGGTCATTTACCGTCTGATGTGGATGTAGAACGATGGAGAATGACAATAACTAATGGAACATCGGTGTCAACTGATACCGAGGTGCGTCCTATAATGATTGATACATTATGGTATCAACGTGATAATTCATATCATAATAATATTACACTTGATGCAACTGATCCAAATATGTTTGGTAGACATTCAATGTCTATTGTGAATAACTTTGATACAGAAGATAAAATTGTTTTAACTGAACAAGAGTTAACTGATGCTAGTATTAACCCAACAACTGATGTAATCACTGTTCCTGATGGAACGGCGTGGGCTGTTGATGATTATGTTCAATTTGTACCTGCGACTGGTGCAACACTACCTACCGGACTTTCAGAGTACACAACCTACACTGTTGCTACTGTAAACTCTAATGACTTGAAACTTACTGGTGTTGATATGACAGATAGTGGGTCAGGTACATTTACAATTGAACGTCATGTATTTGATCCATATAATAATAATGAAGTTATTGATGCACTGAATGATATAGCGAATATTGAATTTAATGGTAATGTGATTGTATTGAAACATATTGTGGATAATGTAACTAACTATTATATTAAACCTAGAGAAAAATCATCACTTAACTTACTTATTCCTAAAGATAGTGGTTGGTCTGAAGATACATTAACGTATTCCGCTACTAATGATAATGAGATTAATATATATCTTGAATCAAATGAAACGAATTTTGTAACTTTTAAACATCCAACATTATCAACTACTGATTTAATGGATGAATTAAATCAACATAATGATATGATTCCCGTTCCGTTTGATCCTAGTACTACTGATATTGATTCATTGACTTCAATATTTGTTGATAATACTTTGGTTGATTATACTGAAGCTGTAAATCAAAGTAATAAAATTAGATCTAAGAAAACATTTATTCATTTACCTACGCCAATGGATCTTCCCGATGGAACTCCATTTGAAATTGATGTATCTCTTCCTATTATACCTGAGACTAATTCATTTCCATTTAATACAGTTGGTTCATTAAGTGGTTATAAAAATTATGTTACACAACCACGTGTTTATGTGATGAGTGGACATCAAAAATTTGTTTGTGATAATCATGTAGTTGATTCACTTACTCATATGTCTGGTGATGCAACTATGATATTAAGTGATGATCATGGTATTTATACATCTACATTTACTGATACTGAAGTTGAACCCACAATGAATTATATTGCTGTAAGTAATTGGAAAGATATTTCAGTTGGTGATATAGTTAGATTTAAAACTGACGGTGTATTACCAACTGCAACTCCTGCTATAATTACGGCTACAGATTATGTAGTTACTGTTGTTGAGTTTGGTAAAATTAAAATTGCAACTACAACAGGAACTCCAATCGACATTACTGTTGCTTCTGGTGGTGGTACTCATAGTATATTAATTCAAAGTCCAATTAGATTTAATTTACGTGAATCATCGAATTCATACTATAATGATGAGTTCGATGGTTATGTATATGATTTTGATACAATTAAATTTAAAGTTGATACTGACGCTGTAAGTCCTGCTCCTGGCCCAATTATTATTGATAGAGTAATTACAGTTACAGGTTCCAATGGAACTAAAGGATTAACCGAGCGTAATAACTCATCTGTATTTAGTCCTATGCCAGAAGTTGAATTTGGTGAAGATGGCAATTTATATCATCAAGGATTCGACACTGATAATCTTGTAGGTAATGGATTGACAGGTGATGATCGTGATATTAGAACATTGATTGCTACTGTATATCCAACTACGACTAGTACATTTGCTTGGAGAATTGATAACAGTCCTCGTATAAGAATGTTACAGTGGAGTTTGATGAATGTATCTGCGTTGGGTGGAACTGCTGAAACTGGTAGTTTTTCGAATGTTGTATATAAACGAAATCAAGTAATATTTAATGAGTTTCCTCTTGTATTTAAAGATGGTTCTAATGGTAAGTTTAGTGTATATGATAATCCATTGAGTTATACTGATACAACTAATCCAACATTTACACAACAACAAATTAATGGATTAGTTAGAATTCGTTACCCTGAATCATTAGTACCTCAAAGTACGAATGATCTTTTAAGCGAAGAAGATACTGATACTGTTGGTTCATTTTTATATCAAGCTGCTGAGGCATATTCAGATCTTATTCGTGATTTTCAAGCTGGTAGAGTGTTAGTTGATTCAAATAATGAAAATTTAGATGAGTATAAAGCCTCACTTCCGATTAATCATGATGGTGTTAATGAAATACCTATATCATTTTTTGATAATGATACAACAACTAAATTTATTGATTATACATCGGTTGATTCAATGTCACCTGACGCTGAATATGATGCATATCAACGGTGGTATACTAAAAATATTTATGCTCCTGAATATATTGTATCAGCTCAAGGTTCTACTAAATTACTTACATTTGATGTATATAAAATGTTGATCAAACATTAAAAGATTATATTAATACATTTTATACTGATTCTAGTGATAGAGTTAGTAGTTCAAATAACAGATATATTGCTGATATATTAAACCCGTCAATTGATCCAGAATTTGAATTTTCAGTTGGTAGTCAACATAAATTTATTGATTATGTTAGTAATAATAGTACAGGGACTTCGGGTGAAGCAACTACACTTGATGATATTAGACGTAGATTCTGGGATTCAAGTTATGTAATTCCTGATGTAACTGAAAGAAAATTACAAAATGCATATCATATTACCAAAGATGGTGCGTCAATTGAAGATTCAGCTAAATTTCATGGGGCTGGTTGGATTCCATTTGCTAAAATATTTTCAACTGATGGGGTTGCTCCTTCTGAAAATGTAATTGAAGATATTATTGATTACACTACAATCACTGGTATTGGTGGTTCATATCCTGAATTGAATACAACTCTTGATAATGCGATTGCAAGTAATCTTATAGCGGAGAGATATAAAAATCTTGGTTATATTGAGTCATTTGTTTCGGTTAATACAGTAGATTCTACTGATAGTGATAAAGAAGAATTTTTAAGAAATTATGTGACTGGTTATGCTAATCGACTTCCATTTAGATTTTATAATGGATTTAAAATTGCGGTTACTGGTAATGTAGATAGTGTCGCATATGGAACTGATATTACAAATATTTTAGTTGATACTGAAAGTGATGTTAAACGTATTTATACATATTCAATTGACCAATATTTAACTAGTTATATGAGTATTCCGAATATCGATGTTGGTCAATATTTGAATGATAATTTTTTACTTCATGAATCAACCGATGATAATATATATGCACATGATCTTAATCCTGCATGGTGGTATTTTGAAGAGGGTAATCTTGTAAATGATTCTGCTAATTCTAAGATTAATGACATGATCACTGTGAGTGGTATGAATCATATTGCTGATCGTGAATTTTATACAAGTAAAATGAAATATAATTATACTCGTGTTAAAATGTCGTTTGTATTCTCACAAAAACTTGGCCGCTGGATGACACTTGATTATAGACAAGCTCCCACTTCATATCTTACCCCGACATTTGGTGCTACTGCGTTACGCCAACGTGAAAAAAGTATTGCAGTTCCTGGTGGATCTAATATGGATATAACAAGTTATGTTAATGCATTCCAACCTGATATTAATAATTCAACTTCAATGCGTATTTTAAATAATAAGCATTTAGTTAAAATTGGGGGTGATGTCGAATATAGTGTTGGCGATATAATATCTATATTTATTAAGGATTCATCTAATTCAACTGTAAATACAATTTCAACTATAACATCATATGATGTTGATGAAATTACTACGTATAATTATTATTTAGCTAATCCACTTCCTAATGTATTTGATTTGTTTACTGATATTCAGGTATCATATTCCATTAATACCTTAGCTACAGGTGAATATCCAATTAATTTATTAACTGGTGCTAGTATAACTGATTTTTTATGGAAAAATCCAGTATGTTTTAATTCAAATAATATATACAATGAATTGAGAACAACTCCGTATTGGAAAATGCAACCAATGATTTTAAATCCGACTTGTTATCCTTTTTTAAGTAAAGAATTTCCTTATGCAGTTGACGGTTCATTGAAAGATGTTCTTAATTATACATATGATTCAAGTGGTGCTGGAGATTATAGATTTACTCGTTTAATTGAACCTAACCTTGCAGGTCCTGATGGAATTAATTTTGTTGTTCCTACTAATGTATATGGTGATGATCCAAATTCTAATCCAAATTCTGAAATATCTGGTGATTCATTATTTTTATATCAACCGCATATGTGGAAAGTATTTTGGCATATGCGTCCTGCTGTATGTGCAATGATGGGAACTGATATCCCTTCTCCTACATCAAGAACTGGTGGTAAGATGGGTGACGCATTTTTAAGTAATATGTTCTGTTACCCTGATGCTCGTAATCCACAGTATTATGTTCCTTGGCATAAAGATATGAATGTGGATTGGTTAAACTCTGGTTGGTTGATTATTGATGCTGAAATTGATGATGAAGACACTAATTCCGAGCGAGATCTTTACCATGAAATTGATGCTGAGATTATAAATGGTGATGATGAACGCAATGATTTTTGGGAAATTACAGCGGATACATCACAAAGACCGTAATAAACCAAGTTCTTGATTGTTATAAACTATAATCAAGAACTGAAGGTTTATCATGGCAAGAATTGAAATAGATGGTATATATAAACATGCTCCATTAACGGAAGCTCAAATTAGCGGAACAAAACGTAATTTGGACCGTGAAATAATTATAAAAACTGAAGCAATTGGTACTAGAGCTGCTCTACTACCTGTTGTAACAAATGAACAAACTCAAGCAA
>Ga0172381_10002594_pt1 | contig 19794 bp, 11 predicted proteins | sample Leawel6488metaG_FD_119754 | JGI IMG/M metagenome (GOLD analysis project Ga0172381, IMG submission 119754) | Leachate microbial communities from a municipal landfill in Southern Ontario, Canada - Leachate well 64-88 metaG | ecosystem: Engineered > Solid waste > Landfill > Unclassified | place...
CAAGGTGGTTTCCCGAAAAGATCTTTTATTGGCTATCTGGGGGAGAAACGACTATTTTCTCGGACGCAGCCTCGATGTATTCATCAGCCGCTTGAGAAAGCTCCTTTTATCTGACCCACACATCAAAATTGAAACCATGAGGGGTATTGGATTTTCTCTGAAAGTGGATATTCAGGATTAGAGATTCAGAAGCTGATTATACAGGGATTTTTCATTATGGCCTTACTTAGATCTTCTGTTTTCATTGAAGATCTTTTTAAAATCACGGATAAAATAGAAATCACTTTTTCTTAACCTGAAAATCTCTGACAATGGCGTTCCGATTGTCCGGGAATAGACCAAAATAAAGGTTATTGAACCGACAGCGTAACTGGCATTGGTGGCCCAGGCGGCTCCAATACCTCCATAACGGGGAATCAGGAACAGGTTGAGTATAAAATTAATGATCAACGCTGGTAAAAACGTAAAAATAGCAATCTGTGGCTTGCCCATTCCGGTAAGGCGGCTATTTAAAATTCGAAACCCGATGAGCAGGAGAATCCCCGGTAAAACGACCTGGATCATTCGCACACTATGAACGAACTCATGTCCGAAGATCAATGGAATGAGAAATGGAGCCACAAAGAAAATAAGAATTCCGACAATTAATCCGATCAGTAATGATACGCGAAACATCGAAGCTACCACTTTGTCTACGTATGCATTGTCGTTTGTATTGGCGCTGCGACTAAGTATGATTGCTTCAATTGCGTATGGGATATGCCATAACTGTTCTGCAATTTGCATGGCCAGCGAATAAAAGCCAACTTCTTCTAAGGATGTGAGTTTTTTTAACATTAAAATATCGAGGCGATAATTGAGCTGCATGATAAAAACTGCAATTGCGTTGAGAAGGCCAAGTTTGATCATGCTTTTCATGATGCGCTCATGATACTTCCAGGTAATCTTATATTGATAAGTCCCGGTGATGACCCGGTAAGTAAAAAGGAAGGTCACCAGGTTGGCCAGCGAGATGGCAATAAAAGATCCCAATACCGACATCTTCAACACCCAAACAAATAAAATTGTAAGGAACAAGGTAATAATAGTGGGCCCTGCATTGATAAAACTGGCACGACGGATGTCTTCTTTTCCAAGGAAAATTCCACCGGCAAAAACATTGGATAACAGCAAGGGGATGGTCAGTAAAATAATGACGATGATCAGAGGATCAAAGGGCTGGTTTATTGAAAAAAAATAGACAAAACCGCAAATGATAATGCTTAGAGCGCTGGTCCAAAGCAGGAGAAGGAAAAGAGCCGAGATAATATTTTCTTCTGATGATACTTTGTTTCCGATATGGTAAATGGCCGAACGCCGGATTCCCAACTGGGTGAACCCGATCACGATCATAGGGACAACAATTAAAGCAGAATACAATCCATAGCCCGCGGCACCTAAAAGGCGTGAAAGCAAAATCCCGATAGCCAGATTGCAAAATGCAACGGTCAGGTTACTGCTAAGAATACTAAGAATATCGCGGAAAAAGGTTCTTTTGGCCAATGGATAAGAAAAAAGAAAAAATAAACAACAAATTCCGACACAAAAATAAAATAATTACTGGTGAAATTTATAATTTCGCTAATTCACTATTTATTATGTTCATTCCTTTCAATAAACCCTATCTTCCCCTCTCATCCATGAAAACCATCATGGCATCTGCTCTATCGGGGACCATCGCAGGGAACGGAAGGTTTACCAAAAAATGTCACCGGTTTTTCGAAGATCGGTTTGGGTTTGGGAAAGTATTACTGACTACCTCTTGCACCGATGCTTTGGAAATGGCTTCTTTGTTATGCCGGATCGAACCTGGCGATGAAGTCATTTTGCCTTCGTTCACCTTTATGTCGACGGCCAACCCATTTTTACTCCGGGGTGCCAACCTTGTGTTTGCCGATACGCTTCCCGATGTTCCCAATATTGATCCGGAAGAAATTGAGAAACTGGTCACTCCACGTTCAAAAGTAATTGTGGTTGTTCATTATGGAGGATTTGCCTGCGATATGGACCGGATCATGGAGATCGCACAGCGCCATCATTTATGGGTTGTGGAAGATGCTGCTCATGCAGTTGATTCTTATTATCGGGGAAAGCCCCTGGGAAGTATCGGCAACTTTGGCGCTTTTTCTTTTCATGAAACAAAAAATATTATTTCCGGAGAAGGAGGATTGTTGATCATCAATGATGAAAATCAACGACAACGAGCTGAAATAATCTGGGAAAAAGGAACAAACCGGGCTTCGTTTTACCGGGGCGAGATTGATAAATATGGATGGGTGGATCTTGGTTCATCATATCTTCCATCCGATACCATTGCGGCATTTTTATGGACCCAATTAAACCATTTTAACCGGATCCAGAATCGTCGAAAAAAAATCTGGTGGCTCTATTATGAACTGCTCCGGCCACTGGAAGATCAGGGCTATTTAAAATGTCCGGTTATTCCCGATTATGCTACCGTAAATGGGAACTTATTTTATTTTACGGTCTCATCCCTTGAAGTGCGAGACTGTTTGTTAAAGCATTTAAAAAATAATGGAATTCAAGCCGTATTCCATTATTTGCCTCTTCATTCCAGCGCTTTTTTCAAAAACAAATATACCGGTCCGGATCTCCCCAATACCAATCGGTTCAGCAATTGCATCATCAGATTACCGTTTTTTTATTCTCTCAGAAACCGACAGATGAAATTTGTCGTAAACAAGATCAACGATTTTTTTCTGACCCGATAATTCATACCTTGTAAATCTCAAATCCCTACCATGATTTTTGAGCCGTCAGGTTCAACATATTTCTTGGCATAGGTATTCATGATGGCATGTTTTTCCTACCATGATTTTTGAGCCGTCAGGCTCAACATATTTCTAGCAAAATGGACCAACCCATCAATTGATTTGAGCCGTTAGGCTCAACATATTTCTTGGCACAGGTATTCATGATGGTATGTTGTCCCTGACGGGACAAAGGGTTTTGCATTGGGATCATCGAGCTAAAAATCTCAAATCCCTGACGGGATTTTATTGAGCCGTCAGGTTCAGCATATTTCTTGGCATAGGTATTCATGATGGCATGTTTTTCCTACCATGATTTTTGAGCCGTTAGGTTCAACATATTTCTATCAAAATGGACCAACCCATCAATTGATTTGAGCCGTCAGGTTCAACATGTTTCTTGGTACGGGCATTCATGATGGTATGTTTTTCCTACCATGATTTTTGAGCCGTCAGGCTCAACATATATAAATATGTTGCATTTCATCTGAATTACATTCAAGTTTGCTTGAAAATATTTTTGATCTTGATGTATTACCTTTTCCCTTTGAATCGGATTAAACAAGAAAAAACATAAACATAAAAATTACAATTATGGCAAACACATATACCCAGATTTTCATACAATCTGTTTTTGCGGTTCAAAACAGAAGGTCATTAATAAATACGTTATGGCAAACGGATTTATATAAATATATCACTGGCATTATTCAGAAAAACGGACATAAATTAATTGCCATAAATGGGGTATCAGACCATGTGCATATTTTCATTGGGATGAAACCCCATCAATCCTTGTCAGATTTGATGCAGGATGTCAAAGGAGATTCTTCCAAATGGATTAATCAGAATGGTTTCATCAAGGGAAGATTTTCATGGCAACAAGGATTTGGAGGATTTTCATATTCAATTTCTCAGATCGATCATGTTGTTAAATATATTAACAATCAAGCCCAACATCACAAGGTCAGGACTTTCATAGAAGAATATACTGATTTTTTGGAAAAATTCGATATTCCTTTTGATAAACGATATGTTTTTAAACCTATATAATATTGATCTGTAAGATTATATGAACATGTTGTCCCTGACGGGACAAAGGGTTTTGCATTGGGATTGTCGGGCTAAAAATCTCAAATCCCTGACGGGATTTTTTTGAACCGTCAGGTTCAACATGTTTCTTGGTACAGATATTCATGATGGTATGTTGTCCCTGACGGGACAAAGGGTTTTGCATTGGGATCGTCGAGCTAAAAATCTCAAATCCCTACCGGGATTTTTTTGAGCCGTCAGGTTCAACATGTTTCTTGGCACAGATATTTATGATGGCATGTTTTTCCTACCATGATTTTTGAGCCGTCAGGCTCAACATATTTCTATCAAAATGGACCAACCCATCAATTGATTTGAGCCGTTAGGCTCAATATATTTCTTGGCATAGGTATTCATGATGGCATGTTTTTCCTACCATGATTTTTGAGCCGTCAGGCTCAATACATTTCTTGGCATAGGTATTCATGATGGTATGTTGTCCCTGACGGGACAAAGGGTTTTGCATTGGGATCGTCGAGCTAAAAATCTCAAATCCCTGACGGGATTTTTTTGAGCCGTCAGGCTCAATACATTTCTATCAAAATGGACCAACCCATCAATTGATTTGAGCCGTCAGGTTCAGCATATTTCTATCAAAATGGACCACCAAGGTTATTGGAGATTTTTTATCGATATCAAATCTGGTTTGATAATCCCTTTCTCGGTGATGATACCGGTAATATATTTGGCTGGGGTAACGTCGAAGGCTGGATTTAAAGCGGAAGAACCCGGAGAGCAAACAAGCACCCGCTCGTGGCGGCCATCCTGGGTCATCCCATCCTGATATAGAACCTCTTCCTCATTCCTTTCTTCGATGGGGATAGAGGCCCCCGAAGGACAAGAAAAATCAAAGGTAGATACGGGTGCTGCAACATAGAATGGAACCCCAAATTCGTTAGCCACAATGGCTTTTTCAAGGGTCCCGATTTTATTGGCTACATCCCCATTGGCTGCAATCCGGTCGGCACCTACGATCATCAGATCGATTTTTCCTTGCGACATCAGCCAGGCACCGGCATTATCGGGAATGATGGAATGGGGTATCCCGGCATGGTGCAATTCCCAGGCTGTAAGACGGGCTCCCTGGCTACGGGGGCGCGTTTCATCTGCATAAACAAAAATATTTTTTCCTTCCTGATGGGCCAGATAGATGGGAGATAATGCAGTGCCATAATCAACAAATGCCAGCCAGCCGGCATTACAATGAGTTTCAACATTCATCCCAGAACAAAGGAGTGTATTCCCATATTCCCCGATTTTTTTGGAATCAGCTACATCACAGTCGGCGATTTCTAAGGCCGATTCAATAGCTGCCGATTTTGAAATCTGTGCGGCGGCAAAAACTTTTTCAACTGCATAAAACAAGTTCCGGGCAGTTGGGCGGGTCGATTCGATAATTTTGCGGGCCTCATCAAGAAAACCGGAGTTCCCGGTTTCCGGTGCTTCCATTGCTGCCTGGGCCATGGCAAATCCTGCCAGAGCACCAATGGCCCCGGCACCCCGGACTTGCATCTTACAAATTACGGCACAGCTCTCTCCATAAGAGGCCGATTTCTTTATTATAAACTGAAAAGGGAGCAGGTTCTGATCAATGAAAAAAACCGAAGTTCCATCCATCCATACAGTCCGGTAATTTTGTCCATCAACTAACATAACCGATCAATAAAGTGTTAACGTGGTATCCCGGACTGTACCGGGCAATAACTTTATATGGAAACTTCCATAAAGAGATTTTTCGCCATAATTGGCAAAACAATTGGCATATAGAATTCGGGGATACAAACGGCTGAACTTGACCCTGCCTGCCCCATCTGAATATTGTGAACGAACTAAGAGATTGTTTTTCAGACTGTCTTTGCTCAATGCCAAATAAATGTAACATCCGTTTATCAAAAACCCATCCTGAGTCATGACGGTTACGGTAAGTGTTACAGAATCAGCGCTTGTATCTTCCCAGGATGGGAGCGGGTTATTATCGCTGATTTTATGACAAGAGGTTGAAAAAGAAATGAGCAAGACAAGGACGAAAAGACCTGTAATTTGTTTTCGGATCATACAGCCCTGTTTTAAAATGTCGAAAAATCCTTACAAAATTTTAAAGCCCAAACTAACAACCCAGATATTATTGTAAGAGTTAAAGGTGTAATTCTGCACCGATTTTATCAGCTGATTCAGCCCCACCTGGTAACGGACATCTAAAGTCAGTTTCCAGATGTCCATTCCGGCACCCGCCTGTATGGCCCAGTTCACTGTATTGAGATCGGAAGAAGTGATGGGCCCGGAAACGCCACCGGCATCTGAAACACTTTTATTTACTACAAACGAAGCCATGGGCCCGGCCAGGATACGGAGGTTCAGAAAGTCGCTGTTGATAATTTTACATCCAATTAAAAGAGGAACATCCATTGAACCGATTTTGACATTTTGTTTCCAGTTGGTCATATTGCTTGTAAATACGCCCCCGGTGGTAGTATAATATAACTCCGGTTGAAGATACACTCTTTTTCCAATTCTTACAAAAGCTCCTATTTGAAACCCGGATTGAAAATTTGTTTTGATGGAATCGATATTGGTAGATAGTTTTGCTGCATCATATCCCACTTTTATACCTACGGTAAACTGGCCAAATGTCATTTCCGCCGTTAGAAAAACAAGCACGAAGAAGAATAGTTTTTTCATATTGGTTGGTTTTAAGTGAAACAAAAGTAAGAATTATGCTTTCAAAATCAACAAATTTTCATTCACAATTCGTAATTCTTCAATTTTAATTGATTACCCCGAACCCGGTATAAGGAATTAAAGCATGAGGTATCCTGATTCCTTCCGGGGTTTGGTTTTTCTCTAACAATGCTGCCATGATCCGGGGCAATGCAAGAGCGCTTCCATTTAAAGTATGGGCAAGATGAATTTTTCCTGCTTCATCCTTGAATCGTAATTTCAACCGGTTTGATTGAAATGTTTCGAAATTTGAGATTGAACTCACCTCAAGCCAGCGGCTTTGTCCCGAGGACCAAACCTCCATATCATAAGTTAGCGCGGAGGTGAAACTCATATCCCCGCCACACAATTTAAGTATGCGGAAAGGAAGTTCCAGTTTGCGTAATAAACCTGCCACATATTCCCGCATCTCTTCAAGGATTTCATACGATTTATCAGGGTGGGCGATCTGAACAATCTCCACTTTGTCGAACTGGTGTAATCGGTTCAATCCCCTTACATCCTTGCCATAAGAACCGGCTTCACGGCGGAAGCATGCAGAATAGGCAACGTTCTTTACAGGAAGTTCCTGAGATTTGAGAATTGTGTCGCGGTAGATATTTGTAACCGGAACCTCCGCTGTTGGGATCAGATAAAGATCATCAAGCCCAACATGATACATTTGGGCATCTTTGTCGGGCAACTGACCGGTAGCAAAAGCCGACGCGGCATTGACCATGTATGGAGGTTGTACCTCCTGGTAGCCCGCCTTAATGGCTTCCTCAAGAAAAAAGTTGATCAGGGCACGCTGGAGCCGGGCACCTTTCCCTTTATATACCGGGAAACCCGCTCCGGTGATTTTATTCCCGGTAGTGAAATCAATCAGATCATATTTTGTTGTAAGATCCCAATGAGGAAGAAATGGATCAGCCGGAAGAAGTTCTCCTTCCTGATGTACCTGGAGATTATCTTCAGCGGTTTTTCCGGACGGAACAGAAGGGTGGGGGAGGTTGGGAACGCGAACCAGAAGCTCGTCCAACTCTTTTTTAATTTGTTCGAATTCCAAATCCAATTCCTTCCCCTGATTCTTTAACTCTGAAGTTTGTTCTTTCAGATGGTTGGCTTCGACAGTTTTTCCGGATTTGAATAATATGCCAATCTCTTTAGCGAGAATATTGCTCTGAGATTGAATGTCATCAAGGCGTTTCTGAGTTTCACGGCGTTTGTCATCCAAAAGAGTGATCCGGTGAATGATCTCCATACCGTTAAAATTTTTGATTCCCAGGCGTTCAATCACCTCGGCCTCATGGTCACGGATATAATTCAACTGTAACATAATGGGGATATTTTTGACAAAAATAGAAAAAAAAATCGGCAAGGGTCCATCCATGCCGATTGATTCAGAATCCGGTTATGACCGGAATCCCTTATATCGAAAATCCTAATTTGTTGTTTCTTCGAGTGGGGCAACTGAAACGTAAGAACGTTCTTTTCTTCGTTTTTTAAATTCCACAATGCCATCCACGAGAGCAAAAAGAGTATGATCTTTACCAATGCCGACATTCAGGCCCGGATTGTGTAAGGTTCCTCGTTGACGAACAATAATATTGCCAGATTTGGCGAACTGACCGCCATATATTTTAACTCCCAGGCGCTTGCTGTGTGATTCACGGCCGTTGCTTGAACTACCTGCCCCTTTCTTGTGTGCCATACCAATTAAAATTAAAAATTATAAATTGAAAATTAAGAATTGAGAGTTTCTTCTTCAGCTACTTCTGCTTCCTTAACTTTTTTTGCTCTTGTTCCACCTTTTACGGTGATGTTTTCAATTAATATTTTGCTGAAATTCTGACGATGACCCGATTCCTTCTGATAACCTTTACGGCGTATCTTTTTAAAAATAACCACTTTGTCACCCCTTACGTGTTCCAGGATTTTACCAGAGATTTTTGAGCCGTCAACCAGCGGTTTCCCAACGTTGATCTTACCGTTATTGTCAATCAGTAATACCTTGTCAAATTCAACTACTGTGCCGGGTTCACCTTCGAGCTGGTGCACGAAGATCTCGTCATTCTTTTCCACTTTAAACTGCTGACCAGCTATTTCAACGATTGCGTACATGTTTAATATATTGATGTTCGTAAAATTGGGAGTGCAAAGTTATTAATAATTTCCAATCTTCAAACGATTGAAAGAAAAAAAATGGTGAAAATGATTAAATTTGTAACTAATTCGATACGTTTACCGTTAAACAAGGGAATGAAATTATTAATTAACATTTTTGGTCGGTTTCCTTTCAGATACATGGCAGGAATGTATTTGTCTGTTTTCTTGTGTTTGGCGGTATTTCCCGGGTATTCTCAACAATCACCGCCTTCTCAGGGAATTATTCAGGGAATAGTTACCAACACCGTCAACGGAAATCCGGTTATCGGTGCGAAAATTTCTGTGGGCACAAAAACTACTTTTTCTACCGGAGGCGGAATTTATTTTCTTACCATCGATTCGTCCGGAGTAAATAACCTGGTCTGTGTTAAATCCGGCTTTGATCAATACGACACCATCATTACTGTTCCATCGGGTGGCGTAATAATACAGAACATCTCCCTGCTCGAAACACCGAACCCGGTTCAGGAGGTCGATGCAGTTTTGGATAGCGCAAATCTTGTTGTTCATGTTTCCTGGCCAACCCCCGTTGGGCCTTATGAATTGTTGTATGACGATGGAATCCAGGAAAATTTTTCGGTCTGGGCAACGGCCGGAAATATGAATGCTGTGAAATTCAGTTCTGTAGGGTTTCCTTCAAAAGTCACTGGTGGCGTTATAAACATTGGTACTTCAGCCAACTATCCGGCTGGAAGTAATCCGCTGGTTGCTTTTCAGGTTGGGATATTTGATGCTACCGGTAACGGAGGAGTTCCCGGAAACATGATCGCCGGACCTTTTAATGTGCTTCCTGCTTCTTTGGGCTGGGTTGAATTTACTTTCCCTCAACCGGTAATCATTCAGGGTGGTGATTTCTATCTGGTGATGATTCAGGGTGGAAATGTTCCGAATGCAGCCGGGATTGCCATTGATGAAACCAATCCCCAGTTACGGAGTTACTCCCATTTTGTTTCAGGTGGCAGTACGTGGTTCCCTGCCAGCGGGAACCTGATGATGCGCGCCAGGATGGAAGGCCCTGGTGGCCCCCCCTTAATGGATGCCCAACAATCGGCACTGTATTATCAGATTTTTCGGCTTCATCAGGGGGAAGAATTAAACCCTGCCGCCTGGGTAAATGTTATGAGTACTACCTACAATACCTGTGACGACAACAGTTGGGCGGATCTTCCTTGCGGACCCTACCGCTGGGGTGTGAAAGCTTTTTATGCTGGCGACCGTGTATCTGCCAACACTTTTTCCAATGTTGTTGGTAAATGCTGGACTGTCTCGGTATCACTTCAAATATCTTTGTCATGTGAAGGAGCCGCTCTGGACAGGACTTCTGTGAAACTTGTAAATCTTACCTATCCAGATACGGTCTACACTTCCTATCCAGATACCACAGGTCTTGTTCCTTTCCAAAAAGTTTGGAAAGGAACCTATCAACTTACGATTCAACGATTTGGATATGAATCAAATATTCAAACTTTGACCTTGATGGTTCCTACCACCATTTATCTTCAATTGATGCAGATCAAAACACCCCCCACCAACCTGGTTGTTAACGACAGCAGCTTGATGGCTCGTTGGGAAATGCCCTTTTATCAAAAAACCGTATTTACTGAAAACTGGACTAATGGAAATTTTACTGCCAATGGTTGGACACAGCAGGGAGGTACCAATTGGACAATCAGCGCCACGCTTGGAAATCCTGCCCCATCTGCCCAATTTAATGCCGCTCCTTCGCTTTCAAATTACAATGTCTCCTTATTGAGCAAATCGATTGATGGCGAATTTGCCACAGCGCTTATATTTAAGTATGACATTTATCTCGATAATTATGCTACTACCAACATAAACCAAATGGCAGTAGAAATCTGGAACGGAACGACATGGACCATACTGAAAAATTACACCAATAGTGGAGGCGATTTTACCTGGACTACGGAAGAAATAGATATTTCGGCTTTTTCCGGAACTCCTTTCAACCTTAGGTTTCGGGCTTATGGAACAGAATCGTATGACATTAACAACTGGAATTTGGATAATATTTCCGTAACGGCATCAGAACCAGCCCAGCAGCAAGCCCAATGTATCCTGGGTTACTACTTTTATCTGGGAAATGCCATCAGCGGTTATACCACAAAAAACGGATACCAGATTCCGGGGAATCAGGTTCAATATGGAACGACCTATGATGCTTGTGTAAGAGCATTATATGCCAACGGTTATTCTGCGTTAACTTGTACTACTTTCACCTCCTATTTTCTTTGGCCGGCTACCAATATTCAGGGGCAACCGATTGAAAATACGGCTTATATTACCTGGAATAAACCTAAAATGGCAGGAGATAGTGTTCCGATAATTCCACCCGGACTTCTGGGCTATTCGGTATATCGTGATGATTCTTTAATTGCTGTCATCAACAACCCCGACACCTTATTTTATTATGATGCGGGACTGGAACCTGGTGTTTACCATTATGGAGTAGCTGCACGGTATGATCTCACTCCTTATGGTTTTGCAGGTCAAACGGGGGAAGCTATTCCAGCTGGTCCATTGCACCTTACCGTTAATTTTGGGCGCGGAATTCCTTTCTATGAACCCTGGGATGAAGGGTCTTTCTCCTTTAATGAATGGAGATTTACTCCTGCTCAAGCGAATTGGTCCATCTTTCCCGCTGATGGTAATCCTGCGCCCAGCGCTGTTTTTTCCGGGTTGCCTGTCCAAATGGATTATTCGTTCTCTCTTGAAAGCCCTGTACTCAATGCTGTCCCATTTGGATGTGCCGGGATCTGGCTCGATTTTCAGTTGAAATTGATTAACCAGAATCCCACCGGCAACGAAAAAATGATCGTAGAGACCTACTATAACAACTCCTGGCACAAAGGAACTGAGATTGTGAATACAAATGGGGGAACATGGGCATACTACCATCTTGATCTGAGTGTTGTAAAAGGGAAGGGCTTCCGTATTCGCTTCCGGGCTGAAGGGCAGAATTCGGCTGATATCGAACAATGGGCACTAGATAATATTAAGATATCTGCCATTTGTTATCCGGCTTCCAATCTCGAAGGTACCGCTTTTGATAATACTGCTTTGCTAACCTGGAAAGCCCCGGTTTGTTATGAAGGAACAATGCTCAATGAAGGTTTTGAAGAAGCTGATTTTCCACCCGTTAACTGGACCCGGCAAACAACCAACACAGCCGCTACCTGGGTCCATACGGTAGCCGGATCAAAAACCGGGGTCCATTCCGGTGAATATTCTGCTGGACTGGCATGGGATTATTATCACCAGGATGAATGGCTCATCGCACACCATATTTATATATCTGGCGATCTCCGGTTCTGGAGCTATGCCTTCCAGGGGTCTCTCCATGGAGATCACTATTATGTTAAAGCCTCTACCGATCAGGGATTAACCTGGGAGATACTCCTTGATTTATCGACGCTCCCGACATTTTCCTCCCTCAACGGACTCAATGACTGGGTCGCTCCCTATTTGGTGGACCTCAGCTATTATCTGGGTCAAACCATCGAAATTGCCTGGAATGCGGTAGATGGGGATGGAAATGGATTGTGGTATCCCTGGGCCATCGACGATTGTTCCGTTGGAACCGATAAACTTAAATGGACATCGGAGGGAGGAGGAGTATCTTCTCGAAATATTGCTTCCGGAGGACTGATCGGATATGATGTTTACCGTAGTTCCATGAAAACCAGAGATTTTATCAAAATCAATGATGAACTGGTTACCGATACCTTTTACTATGATCCCGGATTGCCCTATAAGCAATTTTGGTATTATATTAAGAGCCAGTTTATTGAATGTGAGGATGCCGCTCCTTCCGACACGGTGCTGGTGGATATCATAACCCAGGTAGAGAGCCGCTCACAAACCAGGGTTTCAATTTTTCCGAACCCTGTTTCTTCCCTTCTCACAATTTCTTCCGAAGAAAAGATGAACGAAATTACCTTGTTTTCCGCTTCAGGGATCGAATTGTTGACTGTTAAACCCGATGAAAAACAACGAATTATGTTTAATGTAACCCGGTTTGATCCCGGTATCTATATTTTACAGATCCGGTTTTCAAAAAATGTGCAAAATTTTAAGATTTGTATCACAAACAATTAAGCCTAAGAGAATGGGAATATTTTAAAAAAAGTGTTTTTTTTTACAGGATAATTGAAATTGTTTATATCTTTGCCATGAATGAAGTAAACTGTAATTGATCAAAATGCTAATAATCAACACAATGGAAAGTTGTGCTATTATTATTTAGTAATAATATAAGAATGTTAAAGTTGGAACTTTTTTCCCTATATATATCAATAATGTTATTGATACCCTCATATTTTTATAAACAATCATTATTAACCTAAATTTCAACACTATGAGAAATGTTACCAGAACGCTGAAAATGTTGTTGTCATTTGTGATAGCAACATTTGTCTTCGTTTCTTTTGGTTTCGCACAACAAACAATGTTGTTGACCGAAAGTTTCGAGACAGGTAGCGGTACAACTCCTCCGACGGGTTGGGCATTGGAACAAGTAACGGGGAGCACCATGGGTGTCTCTTTCGTTTCTACCAGTACCTATCCGACGATCTCAGCTGCGTATGATGGAAGTGTGTTCGTTAAGTACAACTCTTTCAGCATCTCCAGCGGTTCAACGCGTTTGAAGAAGACGGCTCCTCTCGTCACCACCAACAAGTCCTTCATCATGGTTGACTTTGCTTGGTATGAAGATCCTGCTTACTCTTCTTCTAATGATAAAGTTGACGTGCAATGGTCTACCGATGGTACGACCTGGAATACAGCCGGAACCTTCCTCCGCTTTAATGCCACTGCAGGATGGAAAGTTAAAAATGTGGTGCTTCCTACAGGAGCCAGCAATCAACCTGCGTTATATGTTGCTTTCCTGTTTACTTCTGATTATGGAAACAACTGCGACATGGACCTTGTTCATGTTACCGCAGGCCCTCCTGCTCCTCCCGCTTTTGCAACGATCGGAACAGGCACTATTTCTTGCAGTTGGCCCTATATCACTTTATGGATGGGCGGAAGAACACAGATGCTCTATACGGCTGCTGAATTAACAGCCGCCGGAGTTACTCCTGGAAATATCTCTTCCATTGGATTAAACGTGATCTCCAATTCCACCCAAACGATGAACGGTTTTTACGTAAAAGCCGGTCAAACAACATCCACCTCACTTACTTCCTGGGTCAATGGATTAGCCACTTATTATAATACACCTTATGCAGTTCCGGGAACCGGTTGGCAGGATATTACCCTGACCACTCCGTTTGTTTGGAACGGTACTTCCAATGTAATTTTTGAAATTTGTTACGCCAATACTTCGTATACTTCCAATTCTTCGGTTTATGGCACAGCGGTTTCCAATTCTACTGCTTATTATTATGCTGATGTCCAAACTGCTTGTTCAACAACCTCATATACTATTACACCCAATCGTCCGAATATCCGGTTAGGCGTTCCTCCGGTTACTCCCGGTGTGTTAATGGGAATTATTTCTGATGTAAATACTGGTTTACCTCTTCCAGGCGCTATTATTCAAGTTGGAACCAAAGCAGATACTGCAAGAGCCAATGGTTTTTACATCATTTATAACCTGACTCCCGGAACTGTTAACTATTCCGTTTCCGTAGCCGGCTATACCACAAATACCGGTTCAGCTACCATTGTCGGTGGCGTTGCCACTACCAAGGATATTCAAATGCTCCCAGGGCCCAAGGTTGAAGGTCATGTATATGATGCCTCTAACGGGAATCCTATTGTTGGTGCACTCGTCAATGTTGGTAGTATCACAAATGCAGCCATCACTGTTGCCGGTGGTTATTATAAATCTATCGGTCTTGATCTTGCCGACGGAACATACCCAATAACCATCAATAAAACCGGTTATGATCTGTTCACTGATAACGTAGTCCTCGTTTCCAATACAACCGCTGTGAAGGATGCCCAATTGCTTCCAACAGCCGTTGCTCCAGGACCTTTCACGGCAGCGTTGAATAATCCTACAACCCCAACTGCTGTTAACCTGAACTGGGGCCTTCCCGCAGGGATGTACCAGCTTATTTATGACGATGGTATCCAGGATAACTTCGCTATCTGGGCCACAGCCAATAACCTGAATGCCATGAAATTTACTGGTGCCGGTTATCCTGTGAAATTAGTTGGCGGTAAAGTTTATCTCGGCACCGCAGCCAATTATCCATCCAATGCACTTCCTTTGAACAAATTCATGATGTTCGTGTACAAGGCAGATGGAACCGGTGGTGTTCCGGGTACTATCATGGATAGCGTTGAAGTTAATCCTACCGGTTTTGGTTGGGTTGATTTTGCTTTAGCTACCCCTATTACTTTTACAATGGGTGATTTCTACCTTGTGATGAGACAAGGCGGAATTCCTCCTCACGCTGCTGGTTTGGGTGTTGATGAAACCAATCCGCAACTCCGGAGTTATTCAAAATTCGTATCAGGTGGCTCACCCTGGATCCCGGCTTCCGGAAACTTTATGATCCGCGCTATTGTTCAGGGAACTGGTGGCCCAATGTTGGCCGACAATTCAGTTAACCCCGATATTATCAACGCTGTTTCTGTCCCTGGTCTCACCTATGCAAAACCAATTGCTCCTGTTTCAGGTACCGAAGGTGTTGCAAAAACTGAACCAATCGAATGGTCAAGCCTGAATGTAAACACAGTTCCAATGGAAACAGGACTTACTACCTATAGTGGACCTGCTTCACCGAAATCAGATATCGGCGAAGGTTCTACTACTTTTGTAGGTGGTGTTGTTGCTGTTCCCGATGCTACTGAAGCTACATTATACGACAATGGCCCAATGGTAAACAGTCCTGGTACTGGTGCTGGTGGCGCTGACGAAAGTATGATTCAATCTCCACTCAACAGTTTTGGAATGAACTTTATAAATGGTACCTATCGTATTGCCGATGATTTCGCAGTAAGCGGTGGTATCTGGAATGTAAGTTCTCTGGAATTCTATGGATATCAATCTGGTTCTCCAACCACTTCCTCATTTACCGGAGCTTATGTACGTATCTTCCAGGGTACTCCTGGTGGAACAGTTACAACTGTTTGGGGTGATAATACCACCAACCGTTTGAGTTCTACTACCTTTAGCAATATTTACCGCGTAAGTGTTACCGGAAATACTTCACGTCCGATCATGAAGATCGTGGTGAACACTCCTGGTTTAACCTTACAACCGGGTAGTTACTGGATTGAGTTCTCAGCTACCGGCAGCCTTGCTTCCGGCCCTTGGTGTCCTCCAATTACCATCAACAACCAAACGACTACCGGAAATGCACTGGTTTATATTGAGTCTACCAGTACCTATGAAAATTATGAAATTGCTGCTTATCAACAGGGTGCTCCTTTCAAACTTTTTGGTACAGTTACACCGATTGTTAGCAATCTGAGCTATCAGGTATGGAGACTGTTACAAGGCCAGGAAGGCAACCAGGCACTCTGGAATTCCATCGCTACGATAACAACCAACTCCACTGTGGATAATTCTTGGCCAAGCTTACCAAACGGTCCTTACCGCTGGGCAGTTAAAGCCATTTATTCTCCCCCGTTACCAGCTCGTTTTTCTCCTCCTACTTTCTCCAATGTTTTGGGTAAAGGCTGGACTACCACCGTTGACGTTTGTGTCAATCTGACTTGTGCTGCCAACGCAAAAGCCGGTACCATCGTTAAATTAATCAACGTGGATTATCCCGATACACTCTATACTCAAAATACCGACACTACAGGTTGTGTACATTTTACCAACGTATGGAAAGGCAATTACCAGGTTCAGGCAATCCGCTTTTCCTATCCGGTAACTACTCAAACACTCACTGTTCTCGGACCGCAATCACTCACTATTAACTTGTTACAGACTCCAAAACCTGTGACCAATTTCTTGGTGAATTCACAAAGTTTGCATGCTTCCTGGAGCCCCCCGAGAGCTACTGAATATCAATTGGATGAGCCATTTACCAATTTTACCACCAACGGATGGGTTGTTAATGGAGCCAACTGGGTTTTGAGAACTACCAGGGGGAATCCTGCACCTTGTGCTGAGTTTTATTATTCCTCAGTTGTTGATTATGATATGTATCTGACCAGTAAATCATTTGCCGGTTTGCATGCACCTGTTATGCAACTGAAATATGACATTTTACTTGATAACAGTGGAACAACTACTGAAAACACCATGGCCGTTGAACTTTGGAACGGAACTGCATGGTCGGTGTTGAAAACCTACACAAACCAAAATGATGATATTCCATGGACTTCTGAAACCATCAATATTACTTCACAAACTCACAATCCTGCTTTCAAAATTCGTTTCCATGCTCATGGTGGCGATTGTAATGATATCAACTGGTGGGATATTGACAATGTGAAGATTTTAAGTACCGATGGGACCTCAGGACCGAATCCTTGCGTTATTGGTTACAACTTCTATCTGAACAACGTACTTAGCGCTTTCACAACGGATACCACGTATAACATTCCACCGAATCAGGTTGAATATGGACAAACTTATACTGCCTGTGTTAAATCTGTATTCGGAAGTGGTTATAGTACACCTGTTTGCACCACTTTCGTTGCTCATTTCCTCTATCCTGCACGTGATCTTACGGCTACGGGAATTGATTGTAACGCTTATTTAACCTGGAAGAAACCGGTTACCATGGCTGATGTTATGGTTCCTCCTTTTGATGGAATTGTTGAACATACACCTTCATTTACAGGATTAGCGCCTAAAAATGCTTCTAAGGTTCCTGTTACCCCTCCAACCGACAGCCCTCTTGGTTCCATCGCATTTGGAACTGATGCCTCGTCAAGCTATACCATCAACTTTGATGTTGACAACCTTAATGGTATGACAAACATTGCTCCAACTTCTAGTGCTGATTTCTGGTGTGATCTTGAAATGCCGGCCAACCAAACAGAATATGCTTATGCTGTTAAAGATGGTAGCGACCACCTCTATAAAGTTATTAGAGCAACTGGTGTTTTTACCGATCTTGGCAGTATGGGTAATGGTTCAAGCGATGGTTTCCTTGACCTTGCAATTGATGGTAGCAACGGTGATATTTATGGAGTTACTTCCGATGGCAGTTTGACAACTGATAAATTATGGAAAATTAATCCATCAGTTCCAAGCGCCACCCTGATTGGACCTTGCGTTAACTCAGCTGGTATGATTGGTTTAGCTGGCGATAAAGCTGGAAATCTCTGGGGATATGATTTGGTTAATGATAATTTCTATTCTGTCAATAAGACTACCGGTCTTGCTACCGTTGTTGGACCAATTGGTTTCAATGCTAACTATGGTCAGGCTATGTTCTTCGACGAAACTACAAACGCTGTTACTATGGCCGCTTATAATGCAACTGCTGGTGAAGCTCAAATCAGAGTCGTTGATGTTACCACTGGTGGTTCTGTTCTCTTAAGTTCATCAGGAGACCAGATTGGTGGTGCAACGCTTCCTGTTACCACAAGTGGTGGTGGCGGAACACCGAAGGGTTTGATAGGTTATACGATCTATCGCGATGGCGCTTTCGTTCATGAAGTGTTTGGCCCTGATACTCTTTCCTGGTATGATTATGGTCTGAACCCTGGAAATTACAAATATGATGTAATGGCAAAATATGACCTTACTGATTATGGGTTCCCCGGTTTGTTTGCCGAATCATTGGGTAATACTGCCGGTGTTCAAATTGCATCACTTGAATGCGGTTATCCTCTTCCGTTCTACGAACCTTGGGATAATGGTAGTTTCGCATACAATGCCTGGACCTTTGCACCTGCACAGGATCATTGGTCTATGAACACGGGTATTGGTAACCCTGCACCTTCTGCTGATTTCCATTGGGATCAGGCCATTACCAATTACAGCCAGGCACTGATCAGTCCTGTAATTAATGCTTCTGCATGGACTTGTGCTACCATTTGGGCCGATTTCGATGTTAAGTTAATTGACCGCAACAATACCGGTAAGGAAAAACTTACGGTTGATATCTTCTATAATGGAACCTGGCATCAAAAAGCAGAATACGTTAACAACGGTTCTACCAATTGGATACCTAAACATGTTGAAATCACCTCTGTAAAGGGTAAAGCTTTCCGCGTACGCTTTGTTGCATCTGGCGAAAAATCGGAAGATATCCTTCATTGGTATGTTGATAATATTCATCTTTATGGTGTTTGCAATGCCCCTGTTGACCTTGCAGCAAGCCAATCTCATTTCACCACAACCCTCACCTGGGCAGCTCCAAGTTGCGGTGGCGGCGGCGGTACCGTGGTTGAATACATCTTTGACGATGGAACAGCCGAAAACGGTGTTTGTATCAGTGCTGGTTATTTAGGTTATTTGGGAACGGAATTCCCGCTTGCAGCTACTACCTCTGGAGTTCTTCAATCCTTTAAACTTTATTTTCAGGCAAATCCATCTGTAGGCTCTTACCAGCCAACCATTGAGGTTTATGACGCAGCTAAGGTTCTGATTGGATCCGTTGGACCATTCACACCTCCGAGTGACGAATGGTTAACTGTTACCGCTCCTGACATTCCTTTCGGTGGTGCCTTTATAGTCATGGTGAAATGGGATAATCCTCCTTCATTAACCAACTATTTGGGTTATGATGAAAGTGGACCTTATGCAGCTCAGGATCTTGAATGGTACTATGATGGTACTGCTTGGGCAAAATTGTCTGATCCTGCTGTTGGTGGTGGTCAGTTTGGACCTGCGGTGTTTATGATCCGTGCTACTGCGTTGGTTGGTGGCGACAAAAAATCAGTTGAACTGATTCCTGGTTCAGTTGCCACAGGCAAAGCAAAGGCTTCACCAAGCATGTTCTCGAAAACTGATCGTTTTACCGATAGCCATGATTATTCTATCATGACCATCCCGATGAATAATGCCGATAGCAGCCAGTTGATTGGGTATAATGTATATCGTACAGATTCAAATGGAGTTGGTGCGTTCAGTAAACTGAATACC
>Ga0172381_10002595_pt1 | contig 19763 bp, 25 predicted proteins | sample Leawel6488metaG_FD_119754 | JGI IMG/M metagenome (GOLD analysis project Ga0172381, IMG submission 119754) | Leachate microbial communities from a municipal landfill in Southern Ontario, Canada - Leachate well 64-88 metaG | ecosystem: Engineered > Solid waste > Landfill > Unclassified | place...
AGATCATGCTTTTCGAAGACAAGATCAATATAAATACAGCTACTCTTGAAGGTCTCTGCATGCTTCCCGGCATAGGGGAGGTAACAGCAAAAAGGATCATAGAGTACAGGCAGACAAACGGACCGTATCTATCGATAGAAGCGATAATGGATGTGCCCGGGATCAAGACATCAAAGTTCGAAAAGATCAGAGATTATATAACGGTCGATGAACAGAATTGACAAACCAACTTCGATAAATTATACTCTTTAATGCTGCGGATGTGGCGAAATTGGCAGACGCGTTAGTCTTAGGAGCTAATACGCAAGTGTGCAGGTTCAAGTCCTGTCATCCGCACCAAAACAATAACTCTTATGTTTTCATAAGAGCAAAATTAAGCCGATTATATTTCGGCTTGTTTTATTTAGGAAACTTATATAATATAATAGATGTCATATTTTGGAGATTAGAGGGAAGTTAATGCGACAGTTTTTATATTATAACCAGGATTCTATAAACTCTTTCTTAGCTCAAATTGAACAAGGGCTATCATTAAGAAATGAGTCAGGAAAAGCACAAGAAAAAAGTGTATCTAAAACGCAGGAAAATCAATACAATATAACTGGTGATCTTAGCGCGAAAGTATTGGGTATCGGGGTGGCATTACAAGGAGATGTGAAAGACAGCAATTCAAATACTGAGGTAGCAACTCAGATGGTAAGAAGCATTCAAGAAAAAGTACTACATGACTATGCTTTTGACAGGATACTTGAGCATTTAGATACCAATGGCATGATCAATAATGACAATCCGCTTATTGGCGATGTTGTGTTGATAAATGAAACTCCGACCTTCCTTGATTTCAACTATTTTCAAGCATTGTTTGCTGATAATGGAGCTATGAAATTTGCTTACGAGCAAACAAAGAAGCAGGTTGAGGAGCAGTTAATAATATTACGGCAGAGTGTTCCCAAAGGACAGTCAATATCGGAAGTTATGAAAATAAAAATTAGGGAGCTTGAAAACGTAACAAAAAGCGCTGAGCTAGAACGGAGAGAAATGGTAAAAACAATTGAGACCATATGTAATACGCTTCCTTACAATAGGTTCATAATGACTGACAACTTACTCATACCTTTGACCGATAAATATCTGAGAGATGATCCGGATATTATTGCTTTTAAGTACGGCGGAAACATATCAGTTTTTGGTTATGTTACCAATATTATTGATAGTAAAGAAGAAAAGAAACACTCAAACGATTTTGCTCAGGTGTACGATACTGTTAATAAGATAATGCTTTCTTTGTTTAATGGTAAGGAAAAAATATTTATCGTACATCCAATTGCTTTATATTATTAATTAAACAAAACTCATTTACCTGATGCCGAAAACTTTATTTATTTATGTTCTGTGTTTATTCTTATAAACACTCATACCGCACGGAATGATCCGAACTTTTTCTCCTTTGGAGATGGGTTCGGATTATTTGTTTCCTAAGCGGTATGCTTATTTGGCTGGGTTAATAGCAAACTTGATTTCATTGTTGACTATATCAAGTAAATCGTTATTTTCTTCTGTGTTTAAATTCTGGAAAGTGAAATTGTTGCAAAGGAAACGGCACTTCACATATTTCTGACCTTGATAGGTAAAGATGTATTTTTTATTGTCACATTTTGTAGAACAATAACCGCAATTAGCAGCATTAATTATTTGGTTCCTTACATTTTCACTTAAGCTGTCCAGCTTTTCAAAGATACTTCTATCATCAAAACGGACTTGAAAGCTCACGCCATCCCGCCCCATGCCTTTGTTATTGATTATTACAGCTTCAGTACCTTTTTTTATTAAACACAGTATGCGATAAGTGCCTTGCATACATGCCTGGTAATATTGTTTTACTTTAACAGGAAACCCGTTATCCAGGAATAACCTGACGATTTTACGGGCAAGTTCCTTTTCACTATCGGTGTTAAAAGTAAGCAATACTGTTTCCAATAACTCTGGCGTGTTATCAACTATTTCCATTGCTTTTGACATAAGCAACCTCCCAAACTAATATGAATAATAGATAAATCAATTATATCATGAGTCTATAATACAAAAAATTGTTATCGTAGAGCATTATTTCAAAAACGTTTAAAGTTATGCTCAACTTATCAGTAAAAATCACCGAAGTATATAAGGATATAGACTTACTCAGGAGGAAGCGGAATGCTATCAGATATAATTACTACAGATGAAAAACTATGCAGGGGATGCAATAAATGCATCTTTGCCTGTCCCGTAAATGCCAATAGCGCCCGGTACGTAAACGAGCATAACAAAATATTTATTGATGAGGATCGTTGTATCCAGTGTGGTTCGTGTAATCAGGTTTGTGATCATGGCGCACGCGATTATGTGGATGATACAGACTTATTTTTCTCCCGTCTGAAGAGCGGCGATAAAATCAGCGTTATCGTGGCTCCCGCAGCCCGGACGAATTTTCCCGATTATAAAAGATTGCTCGGCTTTTTACGTAAATCCGGTGTTCACCTGATTTACGATGTCTCCTTTGGTGCCGATATTACGACCTGGGCATATTTGAAAGCGATCAAAGAGAAAGGGATATCCACCATGATCGCGCAGCCCTGTCCGGTTATCGTTTCATATATTCAAAAACATAAAACCAGCCTTATCCCATATTTAGCGCCGATACAAAGCCCGGCCATGTGTGCAGCGATCTACTTAAGAAAATATAAGCATATCAGTGACAACCTGGCGTTTTTATCACCCTGCATCGGTAAGAAGGTTGAATTCACTGACCCGAATACTTTCGGGTATGTCAAGTACAACGTGACAATATCAAAGCTTAAAAAGTATATGCAGGATAACCGTATAAATCTCATAAACTATCCATCGGATGAATTTGATGACAAACCGTGTGACCTGGGATTCACTTTCAGCCGCCCGGGGGGTCTTCGTGAAAACGTGGAGTACTATACAGGCGGAACGTCCTGGGTCAAGCAAGTGGAAGGTATTCAAGAGGCCATAGAGTATCTGGAACAATATGAAAAACGAGTGCATGGGAGGAAGCAGACACCTCTCCTGATAGATGTCTTGAATTGCTCAAACGGCTGCAACGTAGGGACCGGCACAAACCACGATGCCCAAGTGGACGATATAGATTATAGAACGAACCTGTAGAAATCCAGATTTATGAAAGAGAAGCCGGACGCACAGGATTCGATGTCATTTGCTGCATTTGACAAAATGTTCTCCCTGAAGGATTTCTTGCGGGATTACACAGATTGCAGCAAGCAAGTTCAGAATGCTTCTGAACAGGAGATTGAAAATATCTTTTTACAGCTTGGTAAAACGACTCCTGAGAGCCGTAACATAAACTGCTTTTCCTGCGGATACGGCGGCTGTCACAAGTTTGCCAATGCAATTGCTATTGGTAATAATGACATGCGTAACTGTATTAATTATTCACGTCAAAAGCTTGTCAGCGGCAAGGAAGAGTTTGATACCATGTTCCAGTCACTTAAGACGCGTGTTGCACAAATTGATGCAAACCTTGAAACGATAAAAGCATCCTCATCTAATCTTAATAAAATATCGTTACAGACAAAGATTATTTCGTTGAATGCAAGCATCGAATCAGCTCGGGCGGGAGAAGCAGGGAAGGCGTTTTCCGTCGTTGCAAACGAAATCAAGAATTTAGCGGAAAGGTCAGAGGAAATCGTCGATGCCAACGTAGAGAGCCAGAATCAGATCATGTGTGATATACGGAATTTTGAAGCAACGGTTCAGGATATTAAGCAGAAGATCGATGGTGTTCTGCAATAAGCAGGTCCAAAGACTGACTGCGCCTGTCTTACGGAGGAACCAGTATCCTTCGTATCCTCGCTGACGATTTATATCTGTGTTAACGAAACTGAAATCCGCAATATTTATCAAAACTATTGATAAGCGGAATTTAGTATGGTACAATTCTAACGAACGTTAGGTAAAGGAGGCATCTTATGACAGAAAAGGATCTACGGGCGCGTATAAAGGAAGTTGCAGTTGAGCATTTCAACAAAAACGGTTATTACGGGACAACGATACGTAATATCGCTAAGGATGTGAACTGCTCCTTACCTATGATTTATTATTACTACAACAATAAAAAAGAACTGTTCGATGAGATCATTAAGAAGGAATTTTTTAACGTAATAAAAAAGCAGGCATCACAGCTGAAAATCGATAATATTGTTAAATTCTACACGAAATTCATTTACGACCTGAACTCATTGAGCAACTACGATAAACAAGTATATAGACTTGGCATAAAGGTTTACCTGTTGTTTGACGGCGATGAGGAACTGATGAATCATATGGATGCATGGGAAAAGAGTATACTGCCAAGACACCGCGAGATTTTGAAACCCTATATCAAAAATGTTGATAATGAAGAAGCGGTAGTAAGAACGTTAGTGCATTTACTCGAGACGATGATTGAGAACATTGTCGTTAGAAACCGGTATCTGCCTGAGGATGAAATCACGGAAGAGATAGCCATTATCCTGCAAAACTGCATATAAGCATCTATGACGGCACATAGAGTGCCGCATATATTTAAATATAATCTAACGAACGTTAATAAAATATACTGATAAGGAGAAATGCAAATGGAAATCGAAAAAAGACTCACAATGCTGCAAAATACATATGCGGCATCCGTCGCGGAAATTGTTAACACTTATGAGAAAATGAAGGCTCTGGAGATAATCGTGGAAAGACGGAAAGAGAGGCAGGCTCTTACTGCGCCTTATCTTAATCAGCAGCTGGGTATTCATAGCATCGAAGATGTATTCTATAAGCTTTCAGAAATCTATGGATGCGCTAACTGGTCAGTAGAAAAAACTGAAAAAGGTTATGTTGCCACAGCAACTTCGTGCAAGCTCTGTGCATTATCAAAAAAAATGGGTGGAGCGAATCCATGTAACGGCTGGTGTCTAGATCCTATGATCGCCATGATAACTGAACTCAGCAAAATCGATAGTAAACAGATAACTGTTGAAAGCACTTTAATGAACGGTGACTGCTGTAAAGTATCTGTTATTATATAAACAGGGGCTTGCCACACAATAATCCGAACTTTGTGATCCTGGATTACAAATTCGGATTTTTTTATTATCGGACTTTTTATAGAACCGTAGGAAGGGATTTACACAGTTTAATAAAACAGGTAAAGCGAATGGTGGTATGCAACAGGTTATCTGGAAGACGAAGAGAAGCATTTATTCTCCTTTCAGTTTACACTTGCTAAAATCAAGATAGCAGGCATCAGATTTCATATGCTGCTGACCTCGGTAACTGACATAAAAGCTCAAAAGCATTATTACAGCCAGCAGCAGGCTTTCAGAATTAAAAACATTATAAGCACTCTGAATGAAACTGCTTTCAAGGATCAGGCAGGTATCAAATATGCTCCTAATGAAAAAAGTGTTTTAGGTAATATGGAAATGTCCATAAAAGCAAAAGAATATGACTTAAACCTGATCATGCATGCGAAAAAAGCTCCTGTCTGGCATTGCGAGGACGGAAAACTGCAGATGGGAATTACTGATGACCCCAGGCAGATAACCTACTATTATTCGTTTACCAATTTATCCGCAGACGGTATTTTAGTCCTAAACGGAATAGAGCACATGGTCAAAGGCAAGGCATGGTTTGACAGACAGGGCGGTACTTATCAGTTAACCAATCCCTTGACGAATTGGGAATGGTTTTCGTTCAGGTTTTTCGACAATGAAGAGGTTATGCTGTTTTCTTTCCCTCAAACTAATTATACCGATGGAACCTATATACGGGAAAATGGCGAATATCAAAGGTTGAATGACTATTATATAGAACCCTTGGATTTCGTCACTGAACCGGACACGAAATACAAATTCTCCTTCGGTTGGAAGGTAAAGCTAAACAATATAAAAGAAGAGGAGTATCTGGTCAGACCAGTAACAGACGGCCAATTCAATGTATTCTTCTTTGAGCTTTTAGCTGAAATCATTAATAAACAGGGTAAGTGTGTCGGTTATTGTTTCGTTGAGTTACTACCGGGTGCAAGAAACAAAAAAATGAAAACGCTGCTGGCATTCAAAAAGAAAAGCTGATAATGTTACAGAATCCGATGTAACTTTGTGACCTTTAGTAAATCATGCTCAAATCGTCAAGAGATGCATGACAAGTCATATATAATAAAACCACAATGATATTATTGGTTGTAAACGGAGGAAGCAATGAAGAATTTTATGATTCTGACTGAGTCAATAAGCTATATCGAGCAAAATTTATGCGAACCGATCACTCGCAGTGATATTGCCGGGCATTGTTATTGTTCTCTATCCATGCTTGAAAAAATGTTCCGTTACGCACTACATCTGAGTATAAAGGAATATATTACGAAACGCAGAATGACACAAGCCGCAAAAGATATTGTCAGATCCGATATAAGTATCACAGATATAGCGATGAAATATCAGTTCAATTCGGCTGAAGTTTTTTAAAGAACATTTAAACGGGTATGGAATGTGAATCCTTCCGAATTTAAAGACAAATGGAAATTTACAGGTATATTCCCAAAAATAAATTATGAATACAAAGAAGGTGAGGAAATCTATATGGCAAGAAAAAAAGTGGATATGAGTGAGGCATACGACTATCTTCGCGAGAAAACGGGCAGTTACGTATTATGTTTTGATGTGCAGAATCTGACAGCATTCAACAACATATCACGTAAGGCGGGAGACCTGGCGATCCTTGAAGAGGCTTTACGTATCGATAAGGCAGCAACAGACGATATGATGGTCATGCGCATAGGTGGCGATGAATTCGCATTGATAAGCGGTCTTTATGATCTGGATACAGTGAAGGTACTAGCAGAAAAGGTGCTTTCAAAAAACGGACGGACAATAATGTTTGAGGGAAGAGAGTTACCGCTTTCACTTTACTACGGAATGATAAAAATACCGGAATCATTGAGATATAGTGAATTTTTTACCGATATGCACAGGACGATAACTAATAGCAAAAAATAGAAAATGCATTGCTAATTTATTAATGAAGAAGCCGGTACAGATCGGCTTCTTTTTTATGGTAAACGCGATTGAACATCATGACCACGCTAATGTTGAAAATCAGGTAATTTATAATATAATGTGTACGGATCGATTTAAATTATATGAGGAGAAATAGTTATGACGGAAAAAGAAAAATCGTATGCAGGCATATTATATCAGCCCGGTGATCCTGAGCTTGTATCTGACCGTGATATCACTATTAAAAAGCTGTATGATTACAACAAACTGAACCCGCTTGACCGCGATGCGAGGAAGACTGCTATACGCGGGTTGTTAGGCAAGACCGGAGATAACTGCGTTGTGGAGCAGCCGCTTTTTTGTACATATGGATATAATACAACAGTAGGCGATAATTTCTTTCTTAATATCAACGGCAAGCTTATGGACAGCGGCAAAATCACAATTGGGAACAATGTGTTCATTGCTCCGAATGTCTGCATAATAACAGAAGAACATGCGATGGAAGTAAAACAGCGCATGGCAGGTTTGGAATATACTCACCCGGTAAATATCGGTGACAATGTCTGGATCTGTACCGGAGCGATCATATTACCGGGCGTAACTATCGGTGCAAACAGTGTGATAGGTGCAGGCAGTGTCGTTACAAAAGATATTCCTGCCAACAGTCTGGCTGTCGGCAATCCCTGCAAAGTGATACGTACTCTGAAAAACGATTAGTTTCTTGCATTATTACATTATACGGTGGCCAATCAATATTCCATGCTTTTAAACAGATCAGATATATTCTGGCTTTTCTGATCATTCATTACGCCGGCTAACAGTTCAACAAAACACAGTCCGACAACCGTTTCATTCATGTTTTTTATCCAGCATAATTCTTCAAAATAGGCAAAGTTCATATTTCCTTCAACAATAGGCGTGATCGTGTAGTATTCATCTTTTATTCGAGGTACATGGAGTGACCAGCCTGATGACCATTTCATACCCAACTTCTCAATGATCTTTGTCGTTCTTATATCATACTCATTAAGTCTTTTACGCTGCCTGTCCGCTGATATATATGTTCCGTCCTGGTAATTGCTTTGAGGAAATGTAAAAAGCATCATCTCTTCGTCATCATAAAATCTTAACGAAAACCATTCCCAGTTTGTTTCTTTTTTCGCAAGCGAATAGGTCCCGCCCTGTCTGTCGAACCACGTTTTTCCCTGAACATGGATCGTTTTCCCGTTGAGCGTGAGTTCTCCCTCAGTCGGCATATTCGTATAAGAGTAGTAAAACGTTGTTTCCTTTTTACCTGGAAGCGCCATCTGGAGTTTACCGTCATCACAATGCCAGAAAGCGCCTTTTCCGTATCGTGCTTTTAAACTGAGCCCGAAATCCTTATGTGACAGTTCGACCTGCATATGATCTTCTTTCTTTTCCACTGAAGCAATACCTTCATAGGCTACACGTTTATCGTTTATCGTAATGTTCTTTGACAGCAGCTGGGTCTTCTGTGAATAATGATGTTGTCCGCTTTGCATGTCGGTAAACGCTGTCATAATGACTTTTGGCGTGATGACCCCGAAGTTCAGATGCAGTAAAGTGAACTGATATGAATACAGATTCCCATCGTCATCGTTCAGCGTACCTGTCGCATACCACCATTCCTTACAGCTTCTATGTACACCCCATTCAGTGTCGAAGCTTTTCAGGTTATCAACATCATATTTAACTTTTTTCATATTCTGAACCTCCATGGTTCTATTTATTACCTAAGATCATATTTACGATATTTACCGCTGAGTCCACAGCCTGGTTTGTTCCCATTCCAAAACCTCCCGCATCGTTTCCCACATAATACAGATTATGTATCGGGGATACAGGACTGGGCCGCTGATCTTCAGATTGGCCGATAGAGTTTGCTACTCCATAGGCTTCACCTCCATTATCGGGACTCATCAAATCTGTACCTACTGCCGCGCTCTGAGCCGGCGTCATAAGTTCCGTGCGGTATATGTGATCAAAAAGATCCGGCTGGATCTTACGTACGACGCTTTCTATATAATCAAGATGCGGTTTGATATCCAACTTCGCGTCAGGGTAGCAGGACATGACTGCATACACGAGCTGTTTACCGTTTGGAGCTGTGTTCGGATAAAGCGATGTCGTTCCAAAGTAGACATAATTATGGAATGCCTTACCGGTCCCCTGTGATTTTGCTTTGAATTCCGCATAAGTATCCAAACCGCCTTCGGGGAAAACAACGGTCATAGGATTTTTCAGAACGGGTGCGTCAAGGAACCATCTGTAACCGACGCATGCCAGATTCGGCTCTAAAGATCTTATCCATTCAACATATGCACTCTCAAATCTGTCTTCTCCGACTAAATTTAAAACGGTCTGACGGATACCTGCATCGCTCAGCACAAGGTCAGCCTTGTATACTTCCCCATTTTGTAATGTGATCCCTTTTGCGATGCCCTCTTCGACATTTATATTTTTAACCCGTGTATTAAAGAGTACTGTACCGCCGCATTCTTTTACAGTTTCGGCATATACCTCAAAAACACGGCCAAGCCCGTATTCATAATAACGTCCTGTACCTTGCTTTGCAGCTTCCTGGGTAAAACGGATGAGCTCAGATGCCGGGACCTTTTCGCATGTCATTTCGAATGCACCCTCGCACTGATAAAGCAAGTATGTCCGGAACAACCCAGGGAAAGGACCATAGCTGTCAACGAATTCCATGGCTGAGGTCATGGAAAGTTTTTTTATATCTTCCCTCGGCATATTCATAATAAGTTCAAACATTTTCTTTACCCTGTTAAGACCGGCGAGATGCCGGGGATTAAAAAGAGAGATGCGAAGTGAACGAAGGGTTTTTAAGTTCATTCCTCCCATTTCATTTGCATATATCTTACCGTTGGAGTCCATCATATACATGATGTCGACCAGGCCTAAAGCCTTTGGGATCACCCTTTTTACTGCGTTTTCCTTTCCTATCTTTTTAAGGACATTATCCATCTGAGCTCCCTCTGCAGGGCAGCCGTTGATAGGGAACAGCTCATAGTGGAAGCCTTCTTTGTCGTGTATCGTCATCATACGGCCTCCTGCAGAAGTGTTTTTATCTACAAGAAGTACTGATCTGCCTTCCTTGGCCAGAAGCGCGGCTGCTGCGCTTCCTCCGGGACCTGCACCGACAACAATAACATCAAAATGATCTTTCATGTATCCGGTCCTTTCTGAGGTATGTCACATTTGTATCATGATACACTTGTAACATGTTATCCTGTATGCTATTATATGACAAAGAAATGTAAAAAGAGGTTTTCAGGACAGGTTAGACAAACAGGAGGATTTGTAACATGTATGCCGTTAATGATAATGTACAGGCCATAGAGTCCCGTAACAGGATAACAGAAGCTCTGCTTGCTTTGATGAAACAGTATCCGTATAAGGAGATCACGATCACGCAGATTTGTCAGGAAGCGCAGATCGTACGGCAGACCTATTACAGGAACTTCGATTCAAAGGACGATATTCTGAAGCTTTATCTGGATAACATGATACAGCTGTACTTCAGGGATTTCTATAAGGCTGAAGATGTTCATTACCAACTGAAGAATTTTTTCGCATATATGCTGAAGCGTAAGGAGTTTCTTTCCTTAGTATCCGGTAACAGCCTGTTCTTCATGATCGATGAGAGGATCTCAGATAATGTAACAAAGTTTCTTAACTTCAGGCAGCTGACAACGATCAGTGAGTTGAAATATGAAAAATATGTGACCGGTTTCATCGCCTCGACAATTTGCTCACTGCTTTCATTATGGGTTGATAACGGATTTTCGGAGTCGCCGGAAATGCTCTCCGGACTGGCTCAGAAATTTCTGGGAGGCCTTAACAGCTGAGAAGATATATGCCGGTTTTATGTATATATTCAGTTTTATTCTGTAGTTTGGTATAATATATCGAAAAGATATGAAAGATTCAGATATTAACATAATACACGGTTTACCGAACGGAGGAATTTAGGTTGATTACATTTGAGAGTATAAAATCTATTTGTAAAGACGATTTACAGGAAGCATCCATGACTTTAGACAATAACGATATCGCACAGCTGGTTGAATGGCTCTCGCTGAAAGAGGATGATATAAGGTATCAGGCATTTCTCCTTCTGCAGAACAGATCCGTATCATATGATGATGTTTATCCGTATTGGGATGTCCTTAAGGAAAAATTGAAAAGCGATAATTCGTATCAGAGAAGCATCGGACTTATGCTTATAGCGGAGAATGTCAGATGGGATAAAGATAACAGGATCGCAGATACTATTGATGATTATCTGCAGATTCTGAACGACGAAAAACCTGTGACTGTGCGCCAGTGCATCCAGTCATTGGCGAAGATCGCATCTTTCAAACCTTGTCTGGATGATATAATAGCTGCCAGACTTATTACTATTGATCTTATGGCTGTTAAAGAAACGATGCGAAGATCCATACTGCTTGATATACTGAATGTTTTGGGGATAATAGGGAAAGAATATCGAACAGATGAAATAGAAAGCTTTATAAAAGATGTTTTGACAGCTGATATACTGGATAAAAAATCAAGGAAGCAGATGGAAAACCTGCTGATGTGATTATGAAGGGGTGGAGATAATGAAACGATCTATGATGCAGATGTATGTTAAGGGAAGCGTTGAGGCTGTACGTCTATATATCAAGGCTTTTGACGCGAAACCCGGATGTGAATACAGGAACGATGATGGAAGTTACATGCATTCCGAGCTGAACGCCTTCGGCCAGATATTAGCTGTTTCGGAAGCGGCTGATGATATAGTATGCGGAAATAATATGCAGTTCTGTTTTCATTTTGAAAAATCAGAAGTAGAGAATGTAAAAAAGGCATATGGAGTACTGAAAGACTGTGCAAAGATAGTATCTCCTCTGGGACCGTGTTCCTACAGCCCGTGTATGTTTGCGCTTATCGATAAATTCGGCATCAACTGGTGTCTGTTTGCGTGAGGAGGTAAGAATGTTAAGGACAGCCAGATTCAATGATCGTGCAAGAAAATTACTTGCGTTCACTCCATTACAATACATGATAGAGGCGGTGACCGAAAACGAGAAGTTAGCGCAGATATATGTTGATGATGATAATATACCGGAATGCTGCGCGATGCTGTTGGGGCATTATCTCTTTATCGGAGGCGAAGTAACAGAGGATTTTTTCAGAGCACTGACAGAAACGCTTTTTACTCAGAAAAAGCGGGAGCAAATGGAAATCGTGATAGTCTTTTATGAAAATGAGACGGTAGCAGGATATTTCCGAGAGTTCTTTGATAGTGTCCATAACGGTGAACGTAGCCTGTATCATCAGAAACCTGTTTTACATAAAAAAGCAGACGGATTTAAAAGGATAATCCCCATAGATATGGAACTGCTGGATTCAAAAATCCAAAACCTCAGCATGATCACAGGTGAGGTTTTAGGAACAGCCACCTACGATGATATGAAGGATTTTTGCGAACGCGGGATAGGATTCACATATGCTTCAGATAATATGATATGCGGTTTTTGTACCAGCGAATACCCCTGCATATCCTCCGTAGCGATAGGCATTGAAGTCAGCGAAGAGTATCAAAGGCGCGGTATCGCATCTGAAATGACAAAAGGTTTTTTACAATCAGCTGCAAAACGTGATCTTGATGTTTACTGGGAGTGCTGGAAAAAGAATGAAGCATCCGCAAAAACAGCCCTTGCATGCGGTTTTCATAAGGTCGCGGATTATCCTGTCCTTTTTGTTGATTTGATCTGGGAATATACAGCTTCTCACACCGAATGAGTCTTTCTGTTTCTATCATATTATTACATGTATTATGATTTACCTCAGGACCGGAAGCTGACATTGTGATATCATGACTGTATGATCAATCTTAAAGGAGAATGCAAATGGTAATCGGTATAATCGGTGAAAGCTGTACTGGGAAATCAACGATCGCAGATGCCCTGAAAGAAAAACTGGATGCAACTGTATATACAGGGAAAGGCTATATACGTTTTGCAAAGAATGAAAGTGATGCAAAGAGAGCCTTTGCTTCAATGCTTAAGGAAAATACCGGATCGGATAAAATAATAGTATATCTCATAACCGAAAGACCGGAACTGGCGTTCCTTCCGGATGATGCCGTAAGGGTATTGATCACAGCAGATATAGAAGTTATAAAGGAGCGTTTCAGATTACGCATGGACGGAATACTGCCTGCACCTATTTCCGCTATGCTGGAAAGAAAACATGGGATGTTCGATAACGAACGCTATGATATCCATCTCATATCCAGCGTCAGATCCTGTGATGAAAACATACAGGCTGTAATGAAATATCTGGGTAAATGACTGATCCCTGCTTTTACTTGCTTTCGCTGGGTGATTTTCTTATATCGCCTATCCTGTCCATGAAGTAGGAGACAAGAAAACCGGCTGTGAAGCATACTAAACTTATGACTGTATCCCATATGCTCACAAACCTGGAAGGGATTATGAGTATGGTTGATGCTATAACTACGCCAAGTATGACATGGTAGGCCATAGAATGGTATTTTTCAAAGAATGCATTTACAAGGCGTGCAGATAAAAGGACCGTGATAGCAAGACCTATACCTAACGGAATGAGTACTTTAAAGTTGAGATCCCCGATCCCTTCAGCCATAGGTTCATACAGACCCATGAATATCAATATGGTAGATGAACTCAAGCCTGGGATAACAAGGCTGAAACCCCACATGACCCCGCAGAATACCCACCACCATATATTCGGTTCTATATCCATACCTGAGCCGTTGCCAAGGAAAGACAGTACGGTGAACATAATAAGTAGGCTTATAATGAAACCTATCCATGATTTCTGATTAGGTCCGTTTTTGTCGGCTGCCATGAAAAGAGAAGGCAGCGTGCCCGCTATAAGGCCTATGAAAAGCGATATCGCTATACCTGACGAAACATTGAAAAGAAGATCCACCAGCTTAGCAAGACCAAGGAATCCGAGTCCCACGCCTATAACGAACGGGATGAGCATTTTATAATATTTACGGAAATTTCTGAATGGGTGTGCAAGAAGTGCCATCAGAGGTTCATATATCCCGAAGGTGACACATAGCACGCCGCCGCTTATACCGGGTAAAATTGCTCCCGCGCCTACGACTGCTCCTTTTATTATAAGCAGCAGCCATTCGAATATGGGGAATGATTTGCTTTTCATCATTATACTCTTACTTCCTTCTGTCTTTTATAATGAAGATTATAGCATTTATAACGACATCAACACAAAGAATCCATAAAAAAACAGTGGTTATGCCATTATCCATGAAATTCATCGTCGGGTTGAATCCGTCAAGGACAAGCAAAACCATTATTACGAAAGCCAGGATGATACCGACATGCAGTATCATCCTCTCAATGATCCTTTTCATCAGTCTGCCTCCTTTATTATCAGACAGTCGCTTATCGTGCGTCCGCCTTCAGTGGGCTGGTTCACCACCTGATCATTATATGTCATCACTGCGGATTTGCCTCCATCCAGGTTGTACGCCGATACGCATCCTAATTCTTTGAATATCGCTGCAAACTCCTGCATCGTTACGCCGGTCGAGTAGCCTGTATCTCTTCCGTCTACGACCACAAAGCAGTAGTGCCCCGGTTCATAGTAGCCTATTCCGGCTCGGGGATTATCGCTCATAAGCCGGTCGCTGGTATTGAAAACAGCGAGTATGTCACCGTCAGAGTCCAGAAGTCCGGGACCGAACGTCCATGCCTGCCATGCTCCGTCTGCAATGGCGTCTTCCGCATCGAATTCGTCAGGCGAATATGTCACCATTGTGCCGTCATAATACAGCACGCATATATCGCAATCGGTTTCCGCCGCCCTGTAGAGTATGCCATTCCTTATGACTACTCCGTCTTCATAGCTTTTCGAATTGCCGTAATAATCGCCTGATAGGGCAAGAAGCGCATCTGACGCGATGTCCATATCAAGCACGCTCTCGCGGTAACCGGTACCGTATGTATCTTCTGCAAAATATGTTGAAAAGCATTCAATATCAGCTATGTACACATCCGCTACATAGTAGGTGATTTTGGAGTTACCGCTTCCGAGAGTGACGGTATTTACTGTAATGGAAATATCCGGGCTTGAGTATGAGCTGTCTGTCGTGACTATCGTATCGGTGAAGTGATAGGCGAATCTGACCGCCCAGTCTGAAGACGCCTGTCCGGTTTCAGCCGTTTCAACTGTTTCCGTGTTTTCAGTGGTTTTGGCTGTTTCAGCGGTTTCAGTATTACCCGATATCACTGTGCCTTCAGATGCTAGAATACTTTTACGTACATGATGAAAATATGCAAAGGTAACCAGCGTCACGCCTATCAGTACAGTATCCGCTAATATCATGACCCATATAGGGATTCGCTTTTTCTGTCCGCTGTCGTTATTTACCATTCAGATGTCAAAACCTCCGTTAACAATATCAGGTATAGATCGCTGATGTTATGGCAAGGTGAGTATACTGTGATCATTGGGAAAAATTATGCAATATGACAGAAAAGCAAATAATTAATAGTATGATTTGTATATTGCTTTAACGGGCATGTTTACAGTAAAATATGCATAATATATACAATTTACAATATAAAAAGGACTATATTTTCATCACAATGGGAGAATTTTATGGATATCATAGGAAAAGCAGATGCACTCGGCATCAGAATAGCTGTTATACCTGCCTCATGTCTGTCAGATATAAAAGCGGATATAAAGGAATTTGCGCTTAACAACAAACTGAACAGCTTCCAGAAAACGATCGTTGAAAAAAGGTATATTCTGGATGTGCCCCAGGCGGATTTTGAAGTGCGCTCGATAGTGATAGCCATCTGGTCCTGCAGGCTTATAAATGCGACTTATCATTATAAAGGTAAGACAGTACACGATATCAACGATGATTCTGTGGCGAAAACGGAAAAGCATGACATATTGCGTGGGATATTCAAAGACGCAGGATATCAGCTGTTACAGACGAACTGGCTGCCTTTAAAACGTCTTGCCGTCAGGGCAGGTCTTACTGAATACGGAAGGAATAATATCACTTATGCGAAGGACTGGGGCAGTTTCATCGGTATAGGCGGGTATGTTTCGGATATGCCTTCAAAGGACTGCATCTGGCGTGATATCAAGAATATGGATATATGCGATACATGCGGTATGTGTATCGGCAACTGTCCTACCTGTGCTATAGACAGAGAACATTTTCTGATCGATAATGAGAAGTGTCTGACAAACATAAACGCATACGGAACACAGGATTTCCCTGAATGGATACCGAAAACAGCCCATCACAGGATATTTGAATGCATGAAATGCCAGGATATATGTCCTGCAGATAAAGAACGGTTTTTGAATATAACGGAAGCAGTCGAATTTTTTGATGAGGAAACAGAGATCATGCTTACGAATCACGATCTTCAGAGTTATCCGTCTCCACTGAAAGCAAAATTATGGTTCATAGACAATGGAAGAGCTATGGAATGCATCGGCAGAAACCTGAAAGCAATGTTTGATAACCCGGAAATAAAATAGAAACGGAGTGAAGCAATGGCAGGCTGGCTGACTCATCTGAGAATAGCGGAGAATGTAATAGACCTGATCGGGTTCGAGCCTGATGAGCTGTTATACTATGTCGGAAGCATAGCCCCTGATGCCGGTGAGCTGCATTATGATGAGACAGGGAGAAGATTCTATGTACCTGCAAGGTATATCACACACTGGACAGATGAAACGAAAGTCTGGGACAGGCCGATCCGCTTTGAACGTTTTTATAATGAATATGTACAAAATGAAATGGATAAGGGTAAAAAGTCTTTCCTGTACGGTTACTTTATCCATCTTGTGACCGATGCTTTATGGATAGAACAGCATACAAGACCGCTTTTAAAAAAGATCAATAATACTGATGCCACTGAGGATGAACTGAGAGAAATGAGAAAGATATACAGGGCAGAGGCATTCAATCTTGAAAATGCATTTCTCACCCGGAATTTCGGTTATCATCCCTTTGAACTCATAAAATCGATAACCGGTTTTGATAATAAATATCTTCCATATATCTCATCAAACGATGTGAACAGGATAATATCACGTATCGTCAGACAGTATGATCTGTCTTCCTGCGATTTCCGTACAGATCATACATATATGAAGTATGACGAATATGAATCCATGATCAATAAAACCGTTCTTTTATTGAAAATGATACTACTGGCAAGATGACCGTATATAATATATTCGTGTGAGGTGGTGATATGGAAGGCATGAAGCATGAACTTCTCGGCCCCTGCGGCATGAACTGCAGGTTGTGCATCGCTTATCAAAGAAAAGTCAAACCGTGCGGGGGCTGCATGTCCGCTCCTGCCGATAAGCAGAGCCAATGCAGAAACTGTCTTATAAAGAAATGTGAAGCGATCCTGAAGGAAGGCAGCAGCGGTTTCTGTTATTCATGCGGGGAGTACCCGTGTAAAAGGATCATGGATCTGGATATAAGGTACAGGACCAGGTATCATATGAGTATGACTGATAATCTTATGCATATAAAAGAACATGGATCAAAGGAATTTCTTCTGCGTGAGGATAAACGCTGGAGATGTAAGAAATGCGGCGGTATCATATCGGTGCATACCGCGAAATGTCCCAACTGCAGTGCTCCGTTTGATTTTGAAGAGGATCTTTATGTAAGATCAGGAGACAATGATGAGTAAGCCTGAAAGATTTGTGATGGCCTTAGTGTTCGGTTCGGTCGTCCCGATAGGTCTGTTTGAAGCGGGATGGTGGATAAGCGTGCTTGTGTTCCATGCTGATACTATATGGGCAGGAGCACTGACAGGACTTGTTTTGGGTATCCTGATCGACCTGCTGTTTCTTCGAAAGTGGCTTGCTAACGTTTATGTCATACCGTATGTGATCACGATTCTGGTTTATCTGTTTTACATGATAGGTCTGTTGGGTTTCTTCATGGGATTCCCTGTGTTTAATATTTTTGCCGGAATAATGGCAGGAGCGTATCAGGGCAGAAAAATGTTCCATTTCAAGGCAGGTACGGAAGAAGCTGAGTACAGGATAAACAAGACATGCTGGCTTACAATGATAGGAATGGCTGCAACATGCATCGGAACGACATTGGTCGCTTTCAAGGATGTTGAGGATACTGCCGGTAATCTGGAAGGCATGTTCGGCTTATCGTTTGAAGTGACCCCGCTTATGATACTGGCGATCACCGTGATCGGGGGATTGATACTGATCATTTCACAGTTCTGGCTTACAAAAAAAGCAGCCATGATAGCATATAGGCTTAAATAGGGGATATAATAAGAATGTTGTAAATATTCATGTAGGAAGGTGACTTAATGAAAAAAATCTGTATGCATGTTCATAGCTGTTTGGAATCGAACGACCTTATGACAAGACCTGATTATCCGGGCGAGACTTTTGCTACACCAAAACAGCTTCGTACCATGTTCAGCGAAATAAATGTCGATAAGGCGGTTCTTATGCCCCTTGTTTCTCCGGAGGGTATGCATTGCCTTATCACGAATGAAGAAACGATGAAGATAGTCAGAGCAAACCGTGGTTTTTTCTACTGGTTCATGGGTATAGACCCGCGTTTTGATAAAAACAGCCCCGTCACTGACTTAAGTCATTTCATAAACCACTATAAATCCCTTGGCGCAAAGGGAATCGGAGAAGTGACCGCGCGTCTGCCTTTTTCGGATCCAAGAATGCAGAATCTGTTCAGACACGCACAAAAGTGCGAAATGCCCATGACGATACATATCGCGTCGAAAACCGATCCATATGGTATCGAAGACGATCTTGGATTGCCGGGATTGGAAAATACTCTTAAAAATTATCCCGATCTGCATATAATAGGTCATTCGGCATCTTTCTGGTCAGAGATCTCAGGTAACGATTCTGAAGAAATCAGAAGCAGTTATCCGAAGGGACCGGTCACGGCAGGAGGCCGTATATCGGAACTTATGAGAAAATACCCCAATCTGTATGCCGATATTTCCGCAGGCAGTGGATACAATGCGATCACCCGTGATTCAGCATTCGGATATGGATTTTTAGAGGAGTTCCAGGACCGGCTGTATTATGCCACTGATATCTGCGCTCCAAAGCAGTATGAATTCCTTAAGCTTTCAGCATATCTTGACGATGCAGTCAGAAATGGCAGGATAAGCAGAACGGCATATAAAAAGATATGCAGGGGAAACGCATTGAAGGTACTGGAAGAACAGTGACCGCATTGCTATCTTTTACAGATTGATATATCATGGTCATAACAGGAAAACAAACAGATCACTCTTTACCGCACCATGGGTAATGTTTGATGACTTCAGTTTTTAGGAGGATGGGCATCATGAAAGACATAACGATCAGAAGAATAGACATGCATGTGCATGTACGTATGTATTTATCCGAACTGGAACGTGAAACGGCCATGACACGGCCTGCACGTCCCGATCAGACATATGCGATACCGGAGGATATAAGAAAGGTATATGAACAGCTTGAGATAGAAAAAGGTGTCCTTCTTCCTGGGGTATCTCCTGAGGGCGGAGATTATTCTATAAGCAATGAAGAGACATTCAGGATAGCCACGAAGTATCCTGATCTGTTTTACTG
>Ga0172381_10002596_pt1 | contig 19756 bp, 23 predicted proteins | sample Leawel6488metaG_FD_119754 | JGI IMG/M metagenome (GOLD analysis project Ga0172381, IMG submission 119754) | Leachate microbial communities from a municipal landfill in Southern Ontario, Canada - Leachate well 64-88 metaG | ecosystem: Engineered > Solid waste > Landfill > Unclassified | place...
GCAAAGTGTTTAAACGCTTGTAACGGGGGCTTTAGTTGAAAAAGGTTTCAATTTCAACTTATTCAATCAATGGTTTAAAGAAGGTTTTAAACCTGGATAGAGCCACGCTTACGAAGGCGATGACCGGTGTTCCTGCCGATAGGACGACAGGACACGGAGGAGAATGGTTAATTTCCACGGCTGTTAGGGCGCTTGGGATGCGGTCGGGGTCTGGTCGTCGCGTTGTTGGGTCTACTCCGTTCGAGGCGCTTGGAGTTGTAGAGGCTACCGCTAAACTTAAATCAATCCAGGCAGAGCGAGAACGTCTTAAATTGTCGATTAGCCGAGGCGAAACAATAAAGACCGAGTTAGCTTGTAAAGCGGTTGAAAAAGTGCTTATGAATGTTAGGACTCGCATAATGGAGATACCCGTAAAGACCGCTCCTCGTCTGAAGGTGTTGAAAACTGAGCAGGAGATAAAGTCTAAACTCGAATCGGCGGTCTTGGAGGCTTTAAACGATGTCTCAAAATTCGACGCAAATCGAATCTTCGGAGAGCTTGCGGGGTCTTGCGGAGAGGTTAAACCAAACGCTTCGGAATATGAAGGGTCCGACGAAACAGACGGTAAGTGAGTGGGCCGATGACGCCAGATATCTAGCGCCTGAATCATCCGCCGAGCCTGGTAAGTGGTTCACATCAAGAGCGCCGTACCTTCGCGGTATCATGGACGCATTTACAGATCCGACAGTAAAAATTATAACGTTTATAAAGTCAGCTCAGACCGGTGGCTCAGAGGTTCTTTTAAATATCCTCGGTTACATTGTCGATAACGACCCAGGCCCTGCTCTTCTGGTTCAACCATCTTTGGATGAAGCTAAACATTTCTCTAAAGTCCGGTTAGAGCCGATGTTTAGGGACTCCCCAACGTTGCGCGGTAAACTTTCGGAGAAATATAAGAGCGCAGATAACACGACGCTTAATAAAAGGTTTACTGGCGGATATATTGCAATCAAGGGAGCCAACAGCGCGTCCGGTTTGTCGTCTCGCCCTATTCGATATGCTATATTCGATGAGGTTTCCAGGTATGAGCCTTCGGCCAATGGAGAAGGCGACCCGGTAGCCTTGGGCGTTAAACGCACAACAACGTTCTGGAATGCTAAAGTAGTTTATGTTTCTACTCCAAAGGTCTATAAGGCTTGTCGTATAACTGCGGCTTGGGAAGAAAGCGATAAGCGTAAGTATTATGTACCTTGTCCACATTGCGGAGGGTATCAGACTCTATATTTCACGGTAGAGTTTGAACGCGACGAGGAAAAAAAGAAACCTGGTGGGTTGAAATGGGACAAGGACGAAAAAGGTAACCACCTAACTCATACGGTTTATTATGAGTGCGAACATTGCGGAGAGCGCATAAGCGAGGACTCAAAGGACGCAATGTTAGATAAAGGGGAATGGAGAGCATCGGAAGAATCAAAAGGAAACGCAGGTTTCCATATTAACGAGATTTATTCTCCGTGGGTTAGGTGGAAAAAAATTGTCGATGAGTTCCTAGAGGTTAAACATTCTAGGGATAAAAGCCGGATGCAGGTTTTTGTTAATACCGTTTTAGGAGAAGCGTTCAAAGAGAAAGGCGATTCAGCCGATAAATCTCAAATCATGTCACGCCGAGAGGTTATGGAGAAACTTCCTCATAACGCCTTGGTTCTTACCGCTTCAATCGACGTGCAGGATAACCGTCTGGAATACATGGTTTATGCATGGGGTCGAGGATACGAACGTTGGGCGGTTGAATATGGTTTCTTCTTTGGGGATACATTGGACGAGGGGCCTAATGGTCCTTGGTATGCTATCGGTCAAAAGATGCTCGACTTTAGGATGAAAAGAAATGATGAGATAACTTTGCGAGTCCAGGCTATCGCTTGCGATTCAGGACATAGGACGCAACAGGCTTATAGATGGTGTATGGAGGCGCAACGAAACGGGCTTAGGGCGTATCCGATCAAGGGCATATCTGGCGAGGACACAAAGAGTAAATCAGGAGATGATAACCCGGTCGTTAAACTATCGAAGAATAGAAAGGTCATGCTCGTTTATGTTGATGTTTTGAAGAAGGAGCTTTATGACTTTTTGCAGTTAACTGAATACGGGCCTGGTTACGTTCACTTCCCGATTAAGGACGGTTTCGACGAAAACTTTTTTGAACAGTTAACTAGCGAGGAACGTAAAAGGAAGTTTATAAACAATTTCCCGGTTTATTACTGGAAGAAGAAAGACGCATGGGCAAGGAATGAAGTCTTGGATTTAACGGTTTACTGTCACGCGGCTTTGGTTGTCTTGAAACCAAACTTTGACGCACTAGATATAAACCTTAGAAACCAGAGCATCGAGATTCAAAAGGCTGGAATTAACGGCGAAGAAAGAACGACGCCACAAGTTAAAAAGAGTGGCGTTGTCTTTAGGGTAGGCCGCAAATAGTGACAATTTGAAAAAAGACGTTTTGCAAATGTTACACTTCGGATATGACCTATTCTATCCCCACAACCGAGCCGACGTATTTCTACGCAAAACATACGCTCCAATGGACTAAGGAGCTTTCTGATTATCCGGCTTCGTTTTGGACGCTTAAATACTATTTCGTTCACACGTCTAGCGCGAACAATTTTTCTATCACGGCGTCGGCTTCTGGAAATACTCACGTCGTTCTCGTTTCGGCTTCTTCTTCAAATTATACAGCCGGGACTTATCGGTGGTATGCAGAAGTAACTTTAACCGCTACTCCGACTGAGAAGTATGTCGTTGATTGGTTGACGGGTGAGTGCGAAGTAAAGGCCGACCCTTCCGGCGCTTCCGTTGTTAGGACTCTAACACACGCTCAAACTTGCCTTACGAATATAAAAAGCGTTCTTGAGGGTACAGCGTCAACTGATGCTCAATCTTATTCAATCGGTGGTAGGTCTTTGAGTCGATATAGCACGAAGGAATTGTTAGACCTTAAATCTTACTATGAGGCAGAGGTTGCTAAGGAACAACGAGCCGAATCATTGGCGCAAGGTAAACAACCAAGCAACCGGATTAAAGTCAATCTTTACTGAGAGGGCGAGAAATGCTTAAAGGTTTTTATCGGCTTCTCGGAGTTAATAAAAGAAACGTCATTCCTAGCTATGTACATAAGACGAGAATCCGCTCTTTCGACGTTGCTAAGTTTTTGCGTAGCGCGGCTGGATGGATTACTTCATCGGTACATATCGACCAAGATTTAAGAAGCGATTTGCGAACCATCCGCGCTCGTGCGCGTGACTTATGTATTAACAATCCGTATTGCCAAAACTACGTTAGGTTGATGCGTCGCAACGTGTTCGGCTCTACTGGTTTTTCGTTGCAGGTTAAGGCTCGTGATACTAACGGGCTTTTAGACAAATTTGCCAATCGACAAATCGAGGACGCTTTTTGGTATTGGGGGCGAAAGGGTAACTGTACCGTTGACCGCAAGCTATCGTGGAAAGGCGCTCAAGACTTGTGCGCTTCGTCTATCATTTCGGACGGTGAGATTATCATTCGCAAGCGTTACGGGTTTAACAACAAGAGCGGGTTTGCTATCCAATTCATCGACCCTGAAATGCTTGACGTAACTTTTAATCAATCCAGGGATGATAAAAATAAAGAGATACGATTGGGCGTCGAGCTTGACGCCGATGATGCCCCAGTTGCTTATCATTTTTGCGAACCAAAGTCTTTTGCTTATAACGGTTCGTACCCTCAAGGTGGTAACCACGTTGTAGTTCCAGCAAAAGATATCATTCATATTTTCCCGAAAGACAGAATCGGACAGACACGCGGATGGCCTCTTATTGTTCCTATCATGGAAGCCCTTAAAAACTTGAACGAATATGAGAAATCAGAAATGACAGCGGCTCGTATCGGATCCAACCAAGTAGGATTCTTGGAGACTCCTACAGGAGCTGAATACGACGGAAGCACGAACGACGATGGTACAAAGAGCATGGATTTAGAAGCCGGTGAAATCCGAGAGCTTCCCGCTGGTCAAAAGTTCACGTCATGGGACCCTAAGCATCCCACAGACGCTTTCTCGGAGTTCGTTCGTAGCATGAAACTTTCTATGGCGGCAGGTGTTAGTGTTAGCTATCCAACTTTCACGGGAGACTTAACGGGGGTTAACTTCTCGTCTATTCGAGCGGGTTTACTTGAGGACCGGGAGGAATGGAAATCATGGCAGACTCTTTTTATCGAAGGTTTTGCGGAGCCTGTTTTCGCGGCTTGGCTTGAGGCGTCGTTAACTAATCAATCAATCACGCTTCCTTTGAGCAAGTTCGATAAGTTTAATTCGCCTGAATTTATCGGGCGTCGTTGGGCGTGGGTTGACCCGTTGAAGGACGCTAACGCTAATAAGATTCTCATTGAGGAGAGACTTACCACCAGGACTAGACTAGCTAAAGAGCTTGGTCTTGACTACGAAGAATTGCTTGAGGAAATCAAAACAGAACAAGAGACTGAAAAAGAAATTGGAATTTCTCCGACAACTTCAGAAAACACGAATCCAACAGAATATAATCCGAAAGACGAAGAAGATGACGAAGAAGGCAAGAAATGAAAGAACATCTTCAAAGAAATTTCGGCGTAGAGAAGAAGAACATTGACGCCGAAAATCGAACGATTACGTTCTCATTCTCGTCAGAGTTTCCGGTGGAACGGGAATTTTTGACTAGGAATGGGTATGAGGTTGGTCTTGAAGTTTTGGATCATAGCCCTGATAGCGCTGATTTGAGCCGACTCTTGGATGGTGGAGCCATTCGAGATACGCACAGCGGCGACCAGATTGGGGTCGCTCTTACGGCCAGGATTACACCTGAGCGAAGGGGCGAAGTTGATGCAAAGTTTGGGTCGAGCCAGAGGGCGAGAGAGGTTTATCAGGACATTATTGATGACATTAGGAGAAACGTTTCTTTCCGATATGTCATTAAGGATTTTGTTCGTGAGGAGCCGAAAGAAAAAGGAGGGCTTCCTATATATCGCATTACGAAATGGGAAGCCGTCCACGTTTCTATCGAGCCTGATGGAGCAGATCCGACGGTCGGAATTGGTAGGTCAGACTCCGAGCGCGTCAAGGTTGAAATCATTCAAAAACGAAGCGAAAAGAAAGGGAACACAATGGAAGGGCAAGAAATGAAGGATTTGGAGGCGCGAGTTCGCGCCGAGGAAGCCTCGAAACGAGAAGCGGCTATCAACGCCGTCAACGTTCGTAACCGCGAGTTGGATGTTTATGTCGAGAAGTGGGGTAGTACTAAGGGCGTGGTCGAGGCCGTCCGAGAAGCCCGTAAGACAGACGCTCCTTTGCACGAAGTTGGTCGCAAGGTTTTGGAGTTGGTTGGCGAGAAGCGTGATGCTTCCGTTGCTTCCACCCCGAAGTCCGAGCTTGGTATGGGTAAGAGCGATTTGAAGGAGTATTCCTTCTCTCGCGCTATCAACATGGCCGCAGGGAATATCCCTATGGACGGAGTTGAGGGCGAGGCCCATAAGGAGCTTTTGAGCCGAGGCATTGTGAATAGCAAGGGCGGCATCCTTGTTCCTAACGATGTGCAGAGCCGCAAGACCGTTAGCCGTGATTTGACGGCTGGCACTGGATCAGCTGGTGGGTATCTCGTGTCCTCGTCTAACATCTCGTTTATCGATATGCTTCGAAACATGACTATCACGGATAAGCTCGGTGTCCAAAAGATTACCGGCCTTCGAGATAACGTGTATATGCCGAAACAAACCGGGGCCTCTACGCTGTATTGGGTGGCTGAGATTGGCGCTACTACCGAGAGCAATTTGACTTTCGGTCAAGTTTCCATGTCGCCTAAGACTGCCGGTGCGCTCGTCGAGGTGTCACGCCAGTTGTTGATGCAGAGCAACCCTAGCATCGAGGCCAAGGTGATGAACGACTTGGCTTCGGTTGTCGCTATCGGTACCGACTATGTTGCGCTTAACGGTACCGGTGGTGCGTCTCAACCTCTCGGCCTGGTTAATACTACCGGGATTGGGACGTTTACCGGAACCAGCCTTACTTGGGCGCTCCTTCGTGCGGCTAAGACTGATATCCAGGTCGCCAACGCCATGACGGGGAACGTGAAATGGTTGATGACTCCCGGCGTGGAAGAAATCTTGGAAACGCGGGAACGCGCTACTGGCTATCCAGTTTACTTGAAGGACGACAAGATGGCCGAGGTTCTTGGCTTCCCGTCTTTCGTGAGCAATCAAGTGGCGTCCGGTGGCCTGTACCTGGGCGACTGGTCGAAGATGGTTATCGGGGAGTGGGGTACGCTGGAAATCACGGCCCGTACTTCTCACGCAAATCCGAATACGGGTGCGGTCGAGGTTATCGCCTTCGTCTCGATGGATGTCGGCGTGACTCAGCCTTCCGCGTTCACCATCGCCACGGCGTCCTGATGAAAACGCCTAAAGATTTGACTGTTAAGGTTCTTCGGCCTTTCCTTCTCGGCGGGGTGTCTATCCCCGCCGGGACGGAAAAGACTCTCCCGTATTGTCTTGCTTGCGAGATGATCGGAGCGGGTAAGGCCGTAAAAATCGCGGTTGTGGTTGAGCCTCCAAAGGCCGCGACAGAATCGCAAAAAACCGTGGAAAAGGCGCAGGAAATCAAACAAGAGGTCAAGCCGGAGCCTAAAGCCGAGGCCGAGCCGCAACGAAAGAAATGGGGAGGGAAGTAAATGGACTCGAATGATTTGTATAGCGGCGTAACCGCTACTGAGGTTTTGGCGAACCTGAGCCGTACGACTACCGCAACGTCTAGCGCGGTTGATGTGAGCGAGTACGAAGGAAAGCTTTGTTTCTTGCTTTCGGCTGGCGCTCAAACCGCCGGGACTAATCCGACGCTGACCGTTAAGGTCACGCATTGCGATACGTCCGATGGTCAATATGCAGACGTTACGGGCGCGGCTTTCACTCAAGTCTCTACGGTTGCTTCGACTCAAATCTTGGGCATCGACAAGAAGGCGCTCAAGAAGTATGTCGAGGTTGTTGCTACTCATGGCGGGACGAATACTCCGACGTTCCCTTATGGCGTGGCGATGTTGGGCCGTAAGAAGTACGTCTGATTTAGATGATGGACGGTGGAGCTGTGTTAGGCTCCATCGTCTGAAAGGGGTGTAGCGTGGCCGGTTCATTCGTAACAGGAGACCTAGACAAGTTTCTCTCAACGGATGATTTTGCAACATCGGCCACGTTCCACGCTCTAGGCACTAGCGCCTCAACTACTATCAGCGGGATTTTTACGGATGCGACTAAGGAAGTAAATCAGCTAACCGGAGCTTTTGAAGATAAGAACCCTGAGTTTTTGACAAAAACAAGTGACGTTTCGACTGGTTCACACGTTTCATACATTTACATCTCGTCGGTTAAATACTACGTCCGGTCATACAACCACGACGGGACCGGAATGACGACGATGGTTTTAAGCAAAGAGGCAAATCATGGCTGATAGCATCCGACAGGATATTATTGATGCTATCAAGACGCAGTTAGCTACGATCAAGACTACAGCTGGATACGAGACTAACATTGGGAATCATGTTTTCGAGTGGAAATGCGATAACTGGGAAGAGAACCAGACGCCAGGAGTTAGCATCTACGACAAAGAGGAAGAGGTTGGAGTTGTAGAGCTTTCACGCCACGACTTGAGATTGAACGTCTCAATTATCGCTTGCGTTACGGAAGGCACGACTACTAGCGCAAATTGTAGGAAGGCTCTAGCCGATATTGTGAAGATGGTAGGTCTTAATAAGCGTTGGGGTGGTTTGGCTTACTCTACTTTTTGGCGCGGTAGCACGATGAATGTTTTACAGGACGAGACAACCAAGGGCGAGGTAGAAGTAAGGTTAGAAATCCGTTATAGGTTGGGTCAATTCGACCCTTACACTAACCCTGGGCAATAAGGGGAGCGAATGGAAACGAAACTTGTTGAGGTTATCTACACAGGGCCGGAGCCAGAGTTAACCGTCTGTTATCAAAACGGATACTCATATATCGGCGTCCAAGTCAAGAGAAATGGTTCTGTTTCTGTTCCCGAAAATGACGCGGTTTCTCTTTTAAAACGACCTGATTTCAAGCAATCTGAAAAGAAAGGCGAGAAGAAATGACAATCTCCAAGGGCGTCGGTCTTGCGATTGGTTGGGGCGTCGAATCCACCTACGGGACGCCTAACGCTACTCCTACTGCGTGGACCGAGGCCGTTTCGTGTGGTATCAAACAGACTGGCGGGGCTAATGGAACTCCTACGCTTAGGACTCGTTCAATCCGTCACTACGCGCCTAAGAAACTTGTTACGGAAGGTCCGATTGAGGCAATCGGTTCTTACAAGGGAGCTTCCTTCCTTGGTTTGCTAAAGATGGGCATGGGCGCGTCTTCTTCTTCTACTCCTGCTGGCGCTCAAAGCGAATACACCCATACATTGACGCTTGCGGATGCTCTTTCCGCTTATACGTTCGAGGTTAAGCCGGATAGCGGAGAGCTTGCTAAGTCTCTTCAATTCCCTGGTTGCAAGGTCGGGAAAATCAGTCTTTCCGTAGAACAAGAGGACGCTCTTAGGGCTACGTTCGACATTACCGGCGACGGTAACATGACGGAAGTTACGTCAACTACCGTTACCTACCCTACGCACGAAAACATCAACTGGGATGATGTGGCGTGTACGATTAACACCGTTGCAACTAAGATTCACTCTTTCTCGTTGGATATTGATAACGCTCTTGAGGTTTCTACGCCGCTTGGTCAACTAGACGCACAGGCAAACGAGCCTAAGAGTGAGCGAAAAGTTAGTGGTCAAATCTCTGTTATCCTTGACGGGAATACTCAGATGGCGCTTTTCCAGGGTATGACAGAGGCAAACATTGTTTTGACGTTCACGGGTTCGCTCATTGGTGGAGCTATCTACCATACTTTCATTATCCGCATCCCAAGGGCCGTGTTTACTGGTGGGACTCCTGACATTAACACCGACGGTCCTTTGATGCTCGAAATGCCTTTTGATGCTTACTACGATGTTGCAAACACGCTAGGAGAAGTTCAAATCACGGCGACTAACACGACTGCAACCATCTAAGGAGATAGCATTGGGTATTCAAGAGTATAGGAACAGGACTCAAAAGAATATTGTTTTGCCTAGTGGCGTTGATGCGTGTATCCGTAGGCTTAACGTCGGTGACTTCCTTGAAATCAAGGGAACAATCCCGGCTCTTAATGTCCAAGTCCCAGGAGAGGAAAATAAGGCAGAAGACCCTAAAGTGCAAAAGGAAGCTAACGAGCTTTTTCTTATTCGAGGACTTGTAGAGCTTGACGGCGAAAGTGTAACAGTCGTTAGAAAGAAATCTAGCGATTGCGTTAAAGGCGAATTGTCGCTTGATGATCTAGCGTTTGAGGATGAAAACTTCATAATCTCTGAAATCATTGGATTCTACAATGCTCCGATGATTTCCAAGAAAGCTCTTTCAGGGATTGGAGTTGAAACGCCAGAAGGCGTTAGGTTTCCTCAACAACAAGCGTAATTTATCGCTTTTGCATAGTTTGGGGGAAACATACGGGATAAACCCGCTTGACTTTTTCTTCATGTCAATCCCTGAGTTTAATGCGCTCCTAGCGATATACAACGCAGGGATAGAGGAAAAAAACAGGGATATAGTTAGAGCGCAGAGAGCGCAAAAGGCGGGTAGCCGTGGCAAACACCGTTGAACTAATCATTAAGGCTACCGACCGATACTCACAAGCGCTTAAAGCTCCCATTAAATCTACCGATGATTTTGGTAAGGCTCTAACAGCTCTTCGTGTTCCTATCGCCGGAGCAACGGCGGCGGCTGGTGCAATGTTCGCAATGATGGCGAAACAGTCCATCGACGCGGCTGATAATATGCTCAAATCAGCCGAATCAATCGGGACGACTACCGAGTATTTATCTACGCTCAAGTATGCGGCAGAGCAAAGCGGTTCATCGTTCGAGAATCTTCAAACGGCGTTAACTAAATTAAATATAGCAACCGTTAGTAGCGCTTCGGAATTGCAAGAACAGCTTGCGGCGTTTAAAGCTATTGGCGTTGAAGCAACTACGGCTTCAGGCGCTCTTGTTCCAATCGAGACTTTGCTACCTAAAATTGCAGACGCTTTCCAGCAGATGGAAAACGGAGCAGATAAAGCTACAATCGCTTCAAAACTATTCGGTAAAGCGGCTGGTCCTGAACTAGTTCAATTTCTTAATGAAGGTTCCGTTGGTATCAAGAAATTGCAGGACGATGCTCGTGCTATGGGACTTGAGATTAGCACGACTACCGCAAAACAAGCCGATACATTCAACGACAATCTTGCGGCCATGAAGTCTGCGGCTCAAGGAGCGGCTAACGCTATCACATCTAAGATGCTTCCGGCCTTCGTTAGCATTTCTGGTTTGTTAAAAGGTGATGCCATTGAAGGAGCTAACGGTTTAAAAAATGTCCTTGAGGGAATAGGTGAAATAGTTGGTTTCGTTTCAAGAACGGTAATGACAAGCCTTACTCTCATTTCTAACGCTCTATCTATAGTCGGACAGGAGATAGGCGTCTGGATGTCAGTTATGGCCGAGGCCGCTTCCGGTAATTGGAGGCAAGCCTTCGAGAATGTTAAAGAAATGGGAAGTACGTTCTCCGAGCATAACAAGAGTTTGAGCGAACAGATCAATCAGATTTGGTCCGATGGAGAAGTGTCTAGGACTGAGACGGCCAAACTTGGAAATGATTCGAGATACGCAAACGCTTTGAAGGCTTTGGATGACGAAAAGAAGTTAAAGACAACGAACCAAAAGAAAGACGACGAGGAAAAGAAGAAAAAAGAAGCAGAAGAAAAAGAACGCGAAAAGCGTCAAGCTGGCGCAAAGATGGAAATTTTAAATAATATTGCGACTTTCCAGAACGCCAAAACTAAGGAGATGGCGGCGGTTGGTAAGGCGGCGGCTATCGCCGTTGCTACGATTGACACATATCAGGGCGCAACCAAGGCACTCGCTCAGGGTGGAATTTGGGGCATCCCTCTTGCGGCTTCCATCGTTGCGATGGGTTTGGCGAACGTTGCTCAAATAGCAGGTGTTGCTTTGGCTGATGGAGGTATTGTCAAGGCTACTCCTGGTGGTGTACCTGCAATAATTGGTGAGGGAGGAAGGGATGAGGCCGTTATCCCGTTGGACGACGCTGGTTCAATGCTTGGTGGAAGAATCACGATTAACCTAGACGGGAAAACAATCATCGACTTCCTAACGAACGCGCAAAGGAGCGGGGAATATAACCCCGTACCCGCATGAGAATATTTTACACAAACCTTTACGACTCCGCGACTCTAACCGAGAGTTCACAAGCCACTCTTTTGCCTGTTGAGAACACGCAGGACAGCAGGGCTAGGAAGGTTTGGAGGACTGGAACCTCATCGGCAACGGAGTATATTGTCGGAGACTTCGGAGCGGCTAAGGCCGTTACTTCCGTTATCATACACGCTCATAATCTTGTCTCAGGTGATACGGATATTAAATTCCAGATGAACGCTACCGACTCGTGGACTACTCCATCATTCGAGCAAGTTCTTACGAGGGCCGATAAAACATTTGGGGCCGTGTTCGCTAGTCAAAGCTACCAATATTTCCGTATTGTGTTCACGAAGGCTTCGGCAGGAGTTACTAGGGACATCGGGCGCATATTCGTTGGGACTTATCTTGAACCTTCTCGACAGGTTGACTTCTCTGGTTTTGACCTTCAAACAATCGACACTTCAGATGTGGAAATGTCTATCGGGGAGGATGAATACGCCGATATCAAGAATGTACACGCGGAGTTTACTTGCGAGTTTAGCCAGTTGCCGGAGACAGACATGGCCAACATCACGACGTATTATAGGACGGTCGGCAAATACTCTCCGCACTTCGTCCAGGTCGAGACAACGGGATATTCAAACTATTACTACGTCCGAATCACGAAGGCAGTTAAACAGCAAGCGGTAGGAGTTGCGTTCTGGAAAACGGCGGTTGATTACAAGGAGCAAGTGGTTTGAGCTTCGCTGAGGAAGTACAATTTCCAGACGTTAAACTTTTCTACGCGGCAGAAATAACCGCCGGTAAAGTTTTGCATGGTTTCACAGAATCAGCAAGCCTTGACTATATAGCGTTGACGGAAGAATACCTTGATGATGTAAAAGTAAATGGAGTTTCATTAACTAGCGTCGCGGATTCTTCGACGTGTCAATCAACCGTAAACTCATACGCATATCCAGGCGACGGGAAACTATATGTCCATATCGAGGTTTTAGGCGCATACGTTGGCGCTAACGATTCTTCTCTATCGGTTGTCGCGTATCCTAAATTTTACTTTTCTTCCGAGGACATACCGTTAAACGATATGTTCTATCAGGGGCGCATTAAGGACATTCCTAAAATATCTTTTCGCGTCGAAAACGACTTCTCAGGCGTTGGTCAAATCAGCGGCGGATCAATGACTTTAATCAATGCCGACGGATTCTTTGATGCTCGCTCGTCTTATAACTGGGACGCCGGAAAGACTGTTTTGAAAGCTGGCGCGGTACGGGCTACAAAATACATTGACGGATATAGGATGCCATACGCCGACTATGTGACGTTGGCGACGTGGACAAACAAGGGAACGCAAAAGACGGACCTTGGATTTCAATTAAACCTTTTCGAGAGCAAAGATAAAGTTCGTAGAGACATTCCTTTTGAGACTTACGACATCGAAACATATCCTGCGATTAAAGACGGTTGCCAGGGCGAACCTATCCCTATAGCCTACGGGCAAATCTACGGGGCAAAGGCCGTATGCATTAACACGGCTACAAAACTTTTCAAACTTTGCTCTAACGCTATTACAGGTATCGACGCCGTTCGCGTTTCGTCAAATTCTTATTATGACTCGGTTGTAATTACTAGCATCGACGAGGCCAACGCGACGTTTATCTATGCAGACTGGGACGGAGAATCTACCGTAACTTGCGATTTTAAGGGGAAGCCTGGAACAGATGGATTTATGATTGAAAACGCTTCCGACATAATCAAAGACCTATTGGCATATATCGGAGAGACAGACATCGACGCGGCTTCTTTTGCGTCTGCTAAAGCGTACCTGTTAAACGGAACTAGAGACATTGGAAGCACAGCATATTTCCGCAATCCATCCGTTTATGTTTCTTCAGTTGAGGACGCTCTCGACGTTATTTCTTCGATAACAGAATCAACAATGAGTTATCTGTTTTGCGGGTCGGACGGGAAATATAATTTTAAAGTTTTCGCTCCGACGATGGGAGATACTTTAACAACCATCACGGACATTGATATAACATCGTTTAAAGAGAAAGTGCGTGACGACGACAAGTTTACAAGTTATAAAATTGGATACTCGACCCGAATTGACGAGGGATGGCATCAAACAGTAACAGGCAGTAACGCTAAAAAGCGTTACGAACGAAACGAAACAAAGGATATTCAAAAGACGAAAGAGGATTCTCTTCTCTATAACACGGACGACGCCACTCGCTTCGGAGAGCGATTCATCGAGCAAAACGGAAGCGGGATTATTGATTATGAGGTTACGGTAAAGGCCATAGGTTTACAAATAGGACCAGGAGACAACATCCACCTTGTCTATACACGACACGGATTAGATAAAATACTAGAGGTTACATCGGTTAACAAGAACCTAACGAAGAATCAAACAGTTTTGACGTTATCGAACATGAGAGGGCTAGAGGACCGTAGTGGATTCTGGAAAGATGCAACGGATGTTCTTCCTGCAAGGTTCGCAGGAGAGACTGGATACGGCACAGGCTCTTTAACTTGGAGCGCTTCTTGGTCTGATACGCTCAATAACTGGGCGCGTCAAAATTCTGGATATTGGACAGACGCTAACGGATACGCCGAAGAAGTTGAGCGAGGGTTTAAGCCCTCAGTCTGGACTTGAGGTAAATCATGACTTACGTTGACCAAAGCCACGTCGTTGTAGGAACGCCAACGACGGCGGATCAATACAATCAAACGATTGATAACGTTTCTGATATTAACGCAAGAACTTCTTCCGTTACTGCTACAACAATCATGAATGGCTCTTTCGAGAACGATGGACAATGTTGGGACATCTCCGCTTATCCTACCGGAACATATGCTTTTGATACGGACGCGGCAGACGTCTACGAAGGGACTCAATCTCTTGCTGTTTCACAGGCTACTAGCGGAGGTTCTAACGGAGGAGCAATAGTTAGCACTAACTCTAGTTATTTGATTCCTTGCGTTCCAGGCGAAGGACGATATATCCAATGGTATACAAAGTCTAGCGCGGCAGACGTTTCAAACAAGTTGGAGATTCAATACTACGACGAGGCCGGGAATACTTCCGGAGGTGCTGTTACTCTTTGGAGCGATTCGACTACAAATCCTACTTCTTGGACGAAGCATCATAAAATCTTCGTTCCTCCTGCGGCGGCCAGACAGTTCGCAGTAATTTTCACTCTTGGAGTTCAAGGAGGAAACCTTGGGACTACGCACCTAGACGGAGTTAAATTCATCGTCAATCCATGCGATGATGATATTATCGTCAGGGAAGAGACTCTTCACGGTAACGGTTCTGTTTGCGCCATAGGTTCTTCGTACGTCAACAGAAATTTAACTCAATTACATAGAGCTGATAAATACGGAACGTTCGCTTCCGATCTTGTCGGATACAAGGTAACAATCAATGTCCCAGGTACTTACGAGATACAAGCATATGGTTCTGCATCTTGTTCCACACATCCATTTTACTCAAAGATAAATATTTATGACGGAACTTCCTCTGCTTCCGTTTCTACTGGTAACATCGTTAGAGGGATTAATAATTCGTGCGAAGCTTCAACCGCAAACACGGTATTTAGCGTCTCTGTTGCTACTGACATTTATTTAAAACAAATTGCGGTTAGTTCCGGTAGTGTAAATGGAGGTTTGGCTCTTAACGACGGGTCAACAAACGAAGTACACGCGTCTCTACATATTAGACGCATTGGTGATGCAACATAATGGGTAACGTTCTTCGCGCCGGTTCTTTCCGGCCTCATACTCAAAGAGTAGGAAAAACGCTAACGGATGACCTTGGCGGAGACCTATTCGATGCCATTGTTGGTGGCGATGGAGTTAAACCATCTTCAACTCAAGCATTATTCAAGGGAAGCGCAACGGCTGGAAAAATTTTATATGCTTCTGGTAAAAACACGTTATCTGATACTTCGATGACGTGGGATAGCACAAACAAGCGTCTTGGTGTTGACAATATTTATAACTCCGATACTAAAGCAATTTGCGAATATAACGGTTCAAATCAGTTAACGTTATTTAATGCAACGGATGTAACTGTTATTTTAGGTAGTCAGGTTAATATAAATTCTCCTTTAATGTTTGTTAACACAGACCTTAGAAAAGACGGAAGGTTATTCGTTGCATCGTATACATATACATCTAGTTCTTTAATCGCAAATGGGAGAGAAGTAGTCGTATTTAATTCTTCTTCTGCTTTAACAGGAACACTAGAAGCCGCAACGGGTAGTAGTCAGAAATTAATTATAAAAAATATAGGTGCAGGAAATTTAACACTTGAAGGCGATGGAACCGACACGATAGACGGAGAGCTTACACAAGTATTACTTCAAAACACTTCATTAACTCTTTACGACTACGCTTCAGGCGTTTGGCTGATACTCTAGGGGGAATAGATGAAAAGCATTGTGATTAAATTCTTTCTTGTTTCGTTCGTGATACTTTTAGGTATATGGAGTTTTGGAGCTTATATACCGGACGGAATGACATACTCCGAGCGTATTGCTCATGGACTTATTAACGGCAAAAAAGCATGGCAGAAAACCGGATATCTTTCGGCTGTTCCATCAAAGGACGTTCAATCTACCGTGTGGCTTGTCGGAGGTGAGTATAAATGGCCTTCGTCTGCGGTAACGATGAGTATTGTTTCGGATAATACAGGAGATACGGCGGCTGGAGCTGGCGCTCAAATTGTGAATCTTACTTATCTTGATTCGGCGTGGTCAGAGCAGAGCGAATCTATCACGCTAAACGGTACAACCCCAGTAACGTTGGCTCATACTGTTTACAGAGTTAATAACTTCCGCGTCGCTTCTGCGGGTGTTAGTAATTACGCGCTAGGGTCGATTGACATTAGGGCGCTTGGTGGTACGCCTATTTATAGTCGCATTGGAGCCGGGTTAACTAGAGCTAGAAATAGCGTTTATACGGTTCCAGCTGGAAAAACGCTTTGGGTTACTGGATGCTCTTATTGGTCTGGATATACTACCGCCGGAAAGACGGAAAGAATAACGTTACACGCAACATATAACGATGTTTCTGAGGTGCTAACGAGCGGTATTTTTTATTCATACTCAGAAGCGATTCTAATGGACAACGGAGTGGCATACACTTTCCCTTATCCATACAAATTTCCAGAAAAGACAGACATTAAAGTTAGCGTTTACGGAGAGGCGACCGCTCAGATTCTAACAACGATTAGGGGACACATTGACACAAACTAGGGACAATTAGATAAAAGACGAATTGTTGCAATTATAATCATTGAAACGGAGGATTTCATGAGAAAAATGTTTGCCTTTCTTGCGCTTCTTATCCCTGGTTTTTGTTTGTCGGCTACTCCGACGCCAATCCCAACTCCATACGTTGATGTAGTTGTTCCTACGATGGGGCCTTACCAAACTTCCGTTACTCTGGCAGTTGCACAGGTAACAAAGGTTATCGACCCTGCTATTGTCGGTACTTATACGGTTAATCTTTTCAAGTCCGATGCATACTCTAGCCCGGTATACGGACGTTTCGATTATGAGACGATGAACGTTGTTAGCTGGCAACCCACTCCTCGAATCTTGACGGTTCAAAGAGCGCAATGGAATACGACCTCCGCAACGTGGAAAAAAGGGACGTATTCATATCGTGCATATGCTGATATGCCTACTTTGACTCCTACTGATACTCCTACGAATACGTTCACTCCGACCAGCACTTTCACTCCTACCGTAACCTCAACGACTACGCTAGTTACCATCCAGGCCGATACGATTACAAGCCGAGATGGTACAACGACGTTCTCCGACAATGTATTTGCAAACCAGTTCCTTTCTGGTAGCTGGGCGAACGCTTTGAAAGTGACGTACATCGGGGATTCAATCGTGTTCGGATATGGCGGAACGGCCCCATTCAGTTCCTATGTCACATACGGAACAATCAATGGCAGGGCGGCTTCTGTGACAAACATGGGCGTGTCAGGTATGCACATCTATCCAGGGATGAACGATACAGGAACATATTGCGAACAGGTCCAAAACCTGTCTGACGAGAACGTTGCCATCGTGAAGGCCGGGATTAACGACCTTGGAGACGTGCAACCGGATGTTGCTTACGCATCGATGAAGGCTCTTTGTCTGCATCTAAGGCGATGTGGCTATACTCGCATCATTGTCGGTACGTTGGCATCAGCGCGTGAAAGAGATGCGGCACGAGTTACGTACAATACTTACATTCGTGCTGGGTGGCCAACATTTGCCGACGAGATGTTTGACGTTGGTGCCGATCCAAACATCGGACCACTTGAGGCGTACACGAATACGACGTACTTCACGGAAGATGGCATCCATCCTAAAGACGCCGGTTACGTTGTCATTGCCTCCGTGTGTCAAGCGGCTATCAATCGCTTGTGGTCCAAAATCCAACGAGCCGATTACGCCCCCATCCTCGGTACCACACCTCCCACACCTGCACCTGATTTCGTAGGGCAGTTTTACCTAGATACGACTGGACCGACTACTCTCTGGTATGGCTCGAACGTTGCGACCCCTACATGGTTGCAGATGCATCCTTGAGATATTAAAAAAGAAACGGAGTAACAGTTATGCGATTCATCTTCGCTATTGTGCTAATGTTCGGAGCTATCTCGAAAACGTTCGGAGCTTCGGCAATTGGTCTTTACAATACAACTCCCGTTCCTACATATGCTCACCTGATGGGAGGATTGGACGCTAATGGAGTTTTTCGGCCTATGCGAGTTAGTGCTAACGGAGAAATGAACCCTGCTACGGCTACCCCCACTCCTACCTTCACCTGGAACGCCACGACGACCAGGACACAACCGCCCACCCCCACGGCGACCGCGACGAATACGCCGGACGAGTGGGGGTCTGAATATGTTGACGCTGTTATTGCGCTGACCACACCGGTCATTACGGGAGCGTCATTGACGTTCACATTCTCGCAAGCGTTCTCTAAATATTCGCTTTTTGTTTTGCGCGACCCGCTTTCGACGGGTGTTACTTTTTCGGCAACTTGTACACCGGTCATTGCGCCGGCGATGTCGGATGGAAACTATTTCATTGGCACTTACTCCGCGCTTACAAAATCGGTATTATCCGCAAACTCTAGAGTGGCTTATTCCAATGGAATTTGGGGAACGACAATCCCACGCTCAAAAGTAATCAACTTATATTTATCTGGAATTACCTTCGACGGGTTTGTCGGGGGAGCGTCTCAGTCAATAACGTTTCGGATGTTTGGGTCTAATTGAAAACGATCCTTCTTTTCCTGATACTGGCCGCCCCCCTTCGGGCTTGTTCCGATTCTTGGACTTCAACCGACAAAGCGGCCCATTTTGGTTTTGGATTTGTGGAGGGGGACGTGATTCATGGATTCCGATAAGCAAAAGCACCTCATCGCCTGCGCGCTCGTCGCTTGATGATGCCCGTCATGTTGGCTTCTTGTCGTTAGGTGTACGCTTTTAGGTGGAGGCGTACCATGAAAAAGTTAATCGTAGTCTTGATGCTGGTCGCAGGTAGTTGCTTTGCTGGAACGTCGTGCAACGACTCGCTTGTCTCGACTGACAAGCTAACGCATTTCGGCGTCGGGTTCATTAGCGGTTCGGTGATAGAGGCTATCGCAGGAGGAACAAAACCTCTATTCACTATCGGATTCACGGTGGCTTTGGCATCGATGAAAGAGACGATTGACCACCAAACGACGAACGAGAAAACCGGAAAACGAAACAATCATTGGTGCTGGAAAGACTGGGGAATGACGGTTGCGGGTGGAATCGCAGGAGTTTACACCGTCAAGCTTGGGATAAAGATTTATCGGTCTAATAACACTTACTGCGTGGCGAAGGTGATTAAATTCTGAGGTGATACGATGGGTAAGACAAGCGGGAATTCAATGGTACTCGTTGGTGCAATGATGGCCCTGATGGTTTACTCCCTTTTGATGACGTTCGGGGACACCTGGCCAGCGTGGGCCATCGTGTCGTGCGTCCTAGTTATCCCCATCGTGTTCCTGATGATTTATCGCCCGTCTATCGCTAAGGATGTTTGGGACGCGATTGGGGACTGGATTCGAGGACACGACGACGAGAAAAAGAAGGAAGAGCCGAAGAACGATACCACCACGCAAGGCTAACCATGTCAACCCACGATTGCCCTGATTGCGACTGGAAAGAACAACGATTGCACCTAACCGAAACGCTTAAAGAGATTAAAGAATCTCTAAAGCGTTCCGAGAATAGGCAAGACGCAAGGGACCAAGAAATTTATAAACGCTTGACAAGCCTACAGGTTGAGGAAGGTAAACTAAAGGTAAAGAGCGGAGTATGGGGTTTGGCTGGTTCTGCCGTTGCAGGGCTAGCAATTCTTGTATGGGACAAGATTAAATAGGAGGTTCCATGCC
>Ga0172381_10002597_pt1 | contig 19752 bp, 20 predicted proteins | sample Leawel6488metaG_FD_119754 | JGI IMG/M metagenome (GOLD analysis project Ga0172381, IMG submission 119754) | Leachate microbial communities from a municipal landfill in Southern Ontario, Canada - Leachate well 64-88 metaG | ecosystem: Engineered > Solid waste > Landfill > Unclassified | place...
AGGAGGATGAAGAATGACTGAAGAAGAAAAAAAGCCTGAAGAAAAGAAAAAGTTAATAACCGTCGAAGGAATGAACGATTCTTATTATGGAGGAGGTTCGGTGTATTTTGCACTAGTTTCTTCTCCTGAAGACGGAAGAAAGCAAGCAACAAGTTTCATGACATGCCGTGACTATCTTAATGATTCTATAAGAGGACACGTTTATGAAGGTAAGGTTGGTGGGTGTGGAATGTATACTTATAAAAGAAATCCTTCCATTGACATGAAAAAAATGAGACTGCTGATACATAAATGTGAAGATAAAAACAATCCGAAAAAGGTAAACGAGAGTCTAAGAAACAAAATATTCAGCGGAAAAGCTGCCATAAATATTTATGAGGATATCGCTGGTTGGGAGAGATCCAAAATCACGACAGTAAATCATACAAATACCAAAATCGGTAAGCAGGCGTGGCTACTTACAGGATCTGGAAACTGGATGTTAGCGTCTAATTTGCTTTCCATGGTAACACTCATCATGAGAGTAGCAGCAACGTACGGGCCTTTGGATGTAGAAAACCTAGACAGTCTGAAGAAAAATTTTGAAAAATTATCAGATAAGGGTGAGGCATGGACAGACAAAGGCTATATTGCTAGATGTTATACAAAATTTGAAATTATTATGAAGCATTGGAAAGAAATATTCTCCGAGAACATTATGGACAACTACCCAGATGAAAACTATAAACACAGTTTCCATGGATGTGGAGGAATAGTTTCTTTGTGCACCTTTTCAACGCGCATCGGCGATGTAGATGAGAAATTCGAGAAGATTTGTGAGAAATATAAAGTATAGAAATTTATGAAACAAAGGAGGATATATCTATGCCCGAAAAAAGGAATACGATAGGGACTGACCCCGAGTTCTTTTTAGTTGACAAAAAGACAGGAAAATTAGTGTCTGCGATACCACACATCGAAGGCACAAAATACAATCCAGAGCCACTTCCTTCGGGGGGAAGCATACAAAGGGACAATGTTGCTTTGGAATTTGCTACTCCGCCAGCCGAAAGCGGTGAAGATTTAGTGGCCAAGGTAAGAAATGCGTTCATGGATGTGTTTAAAAAGGTAGGTGATGCCTACGACATTGCTGCTATACCTTCAGCAGACTTCGACCCTGATCAACTCGATCATGAAGAAGCAAAAGCATTTGGTTGTGAACCAGACTACGATGCTTGGGAGTTCAAAATAAATGAACCGCCGCCTCTTGCCGAAACATCTACATTTAGAAGTTGTGGTGCTCACATCCATGTCGGTCATGTTAAAGGTGATGGAAACGATTTTCTTCTTGAAATCGAAGGAAAAATCCTGACAGTAAAAATGATGGATTTGGTACATGGAATTATATCGACCGTATTGGACAATTCCGAAGCAGCCATCAAACGGAGAAAGCTATACGGAAAAGCCGGATGCCATCGCCCAACAAGTTACGGTGTTGAGTATCGAGTGCTCAGTAACTTCTGGATGAAAAGTCCTCAGCTGGTTATGTTAATGGACTCTCTAACGCAAGATGTTCTCCGTTTTATTCGTGATAAACAGGCAGAAGGAATGATAGAAGAAATCGGAGAGAAAACAATTAAAAACACAATCAATAAAGGATCGGTAAGTAAGGCAAGAAAAATCGTGGATAATTATTTGAGACCGAAGTTGAGTAAAGACTCAATACATTATCTTGACGAATGCTTAAAATTTATCGAGCTCTATGATCTTAAAAAGGAATGGATGGAGGTTTCAAAATGAAAATAGCAATGCCTGTATCGCCCAGTAAAACGCAATATTTCATTAATCAAAGTTATATTGACTATGCAGCTGACGCGGGCTACGAGCCCGTACTTGTTTCCCCAAGATCAAATATAGATGAGATGGCTCACATATGTCATGGTCTGCTTCTTCCAGGTGGGATTGATCTCGATCCAATATTTTATGGTGAAGATAACATTGGATCTTATTCAACTGATCCTGAGAGAGATGATTTTGAACGTAGGTTGTTTTACGCTTTCAAAAATTCCGGTAAATTGGTGTTTGGTATTTGTCGGGGATTTCAACTGATAATCCGAGAATTTCTTCGTCATAACAAAGAACATGAGAAGTGGTACTCTTTCTATCAGCATGTGAGTAAACACAACCTGGCAAGTGATTTATCCATTGCTAGAACACAGCCCAGTCATAGTGTGGCAGCTCTGAAGAACAGGCTCTATGGAGAGGAATATCCAAAAGCCGTAAAGATGTTTGTAAACAGCATGCATCATCAATGCGTTTTGGCAGATCTACCAAACAGCAAAACCAAAGGGCAAAAACCACTTCTTCTTACAACCAAAGACATAACTGCTTTAGCTTTCACAAAAATCGGTTTGGAGAGTAAAGACACCGAGGTTATAGTGGAAGCCGTGGAGATCAGAAACTGGCTAGGTGGGGGAATGCGTGCTGTTCAATGGCATCCCGAGGAGTTGAAAGATTACGCGCTACTCAAAACATTTTTCGGTACAGAAGAGCACGCTGGTAATGCTGTATTAACTGTTGAAAATGCTGGAGGGGTAAATGGCGGATGAGATAAAAGAAGACAGCACACTTGAAAATGCAGGGACATGGTCAGTGTGTTTCTCCACAAATAACGGAGTGAAGAGTTATATCACGGTGTGTATGAAACAATTAAAGGACGCTGTAAAAGCTGCCAGAGAAAAGGGGGACAACACACCAACCCTGCCTGTTGAACATTGGGTTCTTTCGGTTGCATTTCAAAAAGCAGAAGAAATGATGAGTAAGGTCAGTGGTGGGGTTAAACTGATGTATGTTGACATGGAACCCAAAAAATTTAAAGTAGGAGTTTAATAATGTCGAATATGTCATTATACATAAAACACATTGATGCTCCATGGATAATGGAAATAATTAACGAAAGATTTGACAATGCTACAGATTTGATGACTGGAAATTCTATAGTATACGGCGGTGCCATCAGAGATGCAATAGCAGAAATGCCACTATTAGGAGATTTAGACATATCTGTTTCAACCGAAGAATCTGATAAACTTTCGAAAATGTTTAGCGGATCATCAAAGTGGGTTATGACACACAACGACGGTAAGAAAATAGCGCCACTAATGCCAAGGCTGTCTTCTCCAAAGAAAAATATGGATGAGGCACATATTCCTGTTCCTGGTAGAAGAGGAGGGCCAGTTCAAAAACCATTCATAAGTATGCATTCAGGAGACCGTGGTTATGGCAGGCATGTTCCAATATCATCGCTTGTAACATTCACAACAATTGGTGGAATAAAAGTTCAAATAATGACGTCAAAATCACCACACAACGATAGATTCGAAGACGCTTTATTTGTACCAAGGAATGTTGATATACGTTGTTGTGGTGTTGCTATGGACAGGGATGGAAATGTTTACGAAGTTGTGGAGGGCGCTTATCAGGATTGTAAGGACAGAGTTTTAAGAGTCAACAAACTAACAGCTGCGTTGGATGTGCCGAGAATGATAGAACGCATTGCTAAGTTCGAAAAAAGAGGCTGGAAAAACGAAATAAATATAAAGAAGGTGGAAAGAGAAGTAAATAGACTCGCCGAAAAAGAGAAGCGTCTAGAAAAAATAAGGATCAAAAAGGAACGCGAGCGCGGAAGAAGAATGCGAGAAAAGTTTGAAAAAGACATAGCTGAAGAATCAAAAACTCTGAAGGGTAAACAACTATCTGAGATGAGCGACATCGAAAGATTTGAAACCCTAAAAATGAGTCAAAAATCTTTTACTACTGATGTAAGTTATGAACAAATCTCCCATATAAAGATAGATGACTTTGTTGGCATTATTCAAGATGTTTGCGTAGAAGAAAACATAACAGCACAAGTGCATCCTTTCGAGGATCGTCTCATAATTGAAACGTTAACTCATGCAGACTCTGAAAAAGTTATGGGTATAACGTGGGAAGTTGCTGACCAAGAGTTTCCTCCACCTCAAGAAGTAGCTGAAGAATTTCATCCTCCCTATGAAGTTGTAGCAGAACTTGATAGTGGAGAAGTAGTTGGTTTTGTTAATACTAAAACCTCACTTCTCACAGAAGTTCCTTCAATTGGAACAGCAATGTCGAAAATGGCCGAAGATTTCATACTTCACATAAAAATTTCCAATGATCAAGAAATAAAACTAATATATATAGAAACTTCGCCTGAGCAAGATGCCAGAGTCATTGTCTATGATACTAACGGTATAGCAATAAACCAGATAACAGTAGACAATTTTCGTGGTAATACACAAAAAATCATGCGCTTGTTAGAAGAATTAGCTCAAGAGATCACAGTTAAATTCAGACTTGCTCTTGAAGAGCAACAGAAATCAAAAATAGCTTTGAAAGCCACAAAAGACGTAAATGATGGAGGCGTAATTAAAAACCTGACAAGTAAAATGAGATATCCTGGGCCTCTTCTTAGACAAAAAGCTGATTTTAGTCCAGAAAAAAGAATTAAAGACTACGCCATGAATATGTTAAAAAGTTCAAAAGCCAAAGAAATAAAATATTTAAAGAAAGGAATGTAATGATGTCCGAAAAAAAGAAGTTAAATAAAGTATTTGTCTATGGTACTCTGAAAGTTGGGGGATTTTTCGGAAAAAAACTCGATAGCGTAAGAATAAAATCCAAACCTGCTACCATAAGAGGGACACTTTACAGAATTCCAGGTCTATTCCCATCTCATTTTCCTGGTTTGAAGATGAGCGGTGATGGTCTAGTAAGAGGTGAACTACACGAATTCGATCCCGAAAGCCAAGTCATCGAAGTGATAGACAGGATTGAACAATACCATAAAGAAAGTCCCAAAATGAGTATGTATATTCGCAAAAGAGCTAAAGTGGAAACTGAAGAGGGGACAGAAAAAGCCTACGTATATGAATTCAATGGCCCCGTGGAGAATTTGAAAGTAGTCGAGGACGGATTCTGGAAAATTGATTGAAGAGTACGATGGTTAAACATCTTTAAATGGATACCTTCGGAAGTACATCAACCGATAAGAAATTTATTTAAAAGGAGGATAAAATGAAAATTATTTCTATTCACAGAGACACAAAAGAGTTGGCATTACCGGAAGTCTTTACCGTAGGTTCAGTTCCAACAATCGACGGTGAGGCTATCGAACACAATCCCCCCGTCAAAAGCATTGTGTTCTATGAAACAGGGGCTGGAAATGGAAAGGCCTATCGAGGAAAATGCTATTTGGTTTCCTTCGCTGATTCAAATGTCAAAAGGGTTATTCCTGCAAGCTCGGTAGTTGAGATTGCTTACGAAGCTGACGCAGAAGCGAAAACCAAAATGAAAAAAGCAGAAACACCGGAAGTGGAAGCTACAGAATAAGGAGCTCATAATGATTGATGATCACAAAAGAATATTAGTAACGAACAATATGGTTTCCTACGCGGAACCAATTGGAGATTTAGGGGTAGTAAATGCCTGTCACCAATATTTTAAAAGTAATCCGAATCACTTTAAATTAGTTCTATTTACAGGTGGTGAGGACGTATCCCCAAGTCTTTATAAAGACACAAGTCCAAAAGGACTATGTCATTACAGTCCTGAAAGAGACGCAGAAGAGGCACACATATTCAGAATTGCCAGAAACAATGGAATTAAAATGGTTGGGGTATGTCGTGGCGCTCAATTTTTAACTGTTATGACCGGCGGAAAACTTATGCACCACATCTCTAAACATGCTGGTGGTTATCACGACATGGTATGTTCCATGGACACAAGCACCATCATAAGAGTTAACTCGCTTCATCATCAGATGTGTCTGCCCGCTAAAGGGAATTATATAGTTGGCTGGACTCCGAAAAGAATATCTACCGAATACTTTGGAATGGCCGACAAACCAGTAAAATATTGCGGGCCAGAAGTAGAAGCTATTGTATTTCCAGAAATAAAAGCTTTTGCTGTTCAATATCATCCTGAAATGATGACGCCAGGATCAGAAGGATGGAGATATTTCCACAATGCAGTAGAAGACCTACTCAAAATGTCCACAAAGGACTTTGCAGATAAATACAGAGGTATCAAAAATGTTCTTTCCGAACCTACCAAACCAGCAACTGATGTTAAACAACTTACCTACACACCAACCATATAGTGTAGTTTATTTAGTATGTTTAGCTCCTGACGAAAGGCTGATAATGTATAGAAGGTTGTTACTAACCGACAGCGTAGAGAATAGAACTGGTTGGACAGTGACACTAAGAAAACACAGAACGAAAGAAGTAGATCCAAGAAAAACCATAAGAACTCTGCTATTTTCAGCTTTTAGTCTAAGCCACGAAATTATTGACAAATTCAAAGTTGAATTAGTTCTTGAATATGAATCACCGCACATGCTATCAAAAGATTATCCGAGTTTAGTAGAACTATTCGTTGTCAAATTTAATGAGAAAATAACATTGAAACTCAGTCAGCTGGCCGAAATCAAAGCAGCGAGTGAAAAAGAAATTGTTGATATGATTGATAAAAAGCCCTATGATTTCACAGCTGAAACTAGAGAAATGTTAAATATGTATTTTACATTAAATCAAGAACTTGAAAAGGAAAAAACACATGGCGCATAAACTTTCAGAATTTCTATATCAAGAAATATTTTTAATAGGGCCTGGAGATACGGTAAGTACCAAATCAGAAGAGATAGAAGTCTTCAGAACGTTTGAAGAATTGGTTACCCATATGAAGACTCTGTCCATAAGCGAAGACGAGGACGTTAGAGTTCTTCATGGCTATCTAACCCCTGCTGATGTACTTCCTCCAAAAATGAAAAATAAAAACGTCTTTATCATAACAACAGATGAAGACGATGAATCAGAGGGAGCCATAACAGAGTTAAAAAGCAATATAAATGTACAAACTCTTGCTAGAGAAATCAAAGACTTAGTAAATGAAGGCTATGGTTTGACTTTTACTACTAACATTGATTGTGCTTTTATTCTCTATGGCTACGAAATAAATAAAGTACTAGCTCCAGACGATGAGGATCTTGATGAAGAGGTTATACAAACCTGCAAGAAAATCTCCGAAGATGTAGAGAAGATAAGATCAAGAAATGAGGAACAACTTGAAAGAAGCAAAAATTTAAAAACCGATGAAGATGACATCCCGGAGGTAAGATATGACGACTAAGGCTAAGAAGAAAAGAGTCACGGTAAATTTATATGCACACACGGAAGGCATTGATAAGGAATACAACGGAAGACTTCTCGGGTTTATAACTGGAGAAGAATTTAATGTTCTTCTCAAAAATAAATCTTTACAATCCAAATTTCTCACTGTAGAAGCAGTCTCAGTAGATGAAATAGCCAAAAACTATGAAACGCTTAACGGTTTGAGGATAGTAGTCGCAGTCAAGAGAGTAGATGACAAGGATGTCCTAAAACAACTCTTTGTATCAGAGCCGTTAGACACAGTAAGTTACTATTATCCAGAGAGAAAGGAGATTGGTTTCATGACGGTAGACAATAATCTACTTATGATGACACAAGAAGAGGTCGAGCAATGATTGAAATGAACAAAATAGGTTTATTAAGTCCAGGAACAAAATTCATTGTGCTGGACAATCCTAAGGAAGGCGCTTTTCCGCCAGGCACAATTGGATTTATGGGGCCACTGTTGGGGCACGATCCTCGGAAACCACTTACATGTAGTGCAGAAGTAATAATAGTAAGAAGAGGAAAAACTGGTAAGGACAGATTAGACTTCTGCAACATGAGCTTGCCAACATTTTTTAATTCTGAATTACAAGAGAACGAAAAGTATTTGAAAATATTGCCACTCGGAGCAAAATACTACGTACATATCAAACCTATGCCAACGGAAAATTCTTTGATGTCAATGTCTGAGATAGATCTAGCTGGCTGGTCGGCGGCATATTGCAAGCATATACAAACACTAATTGGATACTCCAGTCATGGATACAATTGGCCAGAAGACAAGAGTGATCCACTGAATATATCAAATCATCTACGACAGAGGTGGGATAATGACCCAGCGGCTCTAATACAATTGTATTCGTCGCCTGAATTCAAAGAGAATTTGGTGACTACATTACGAAGAGCTGAAACTTCGTTAATTAGATGCAATGTATCGCATCAATTCCGTATAGGGCAAATCATTAGGGAAGCGGCTAAGACTATGATGGCCTTTTGTAAGGAATACGGAGATGATTTGTTCGATCTCGATTTCATAAGAAAGATCATAACCTTCATAGATAGTATGGAAGAAAATAACAAACCTCTTGAAAAATTAAAAATGACGAAAGGTTGGGGTAGCCATGTTTAACACCGGAACAAAGGTCATAGCCTTAACAAGTTCACATAAAAAAAGTCAGGGGCCAAGACGCGGAAGTATGGGGTATGTTATTAACAACAGTGATGGATTTTATTTGAGAGATATGAAGTTTGCTATAAACACTGTTGAAATTATGTTTACAAGATATGGCCTAGAAAGGGATGAAGAAAGAAGAGAAAAAAGAAGTTTTCTAAACATTTTTCCGATATTTCCTATTGGTTCTGGAGATAAAGTGGATAGCCTGGTGAAAGAATTTATAAGAGAAATTCACAGGGCCAAAACCGAAAAGGATGGATGGAAAAAGATACTGCGAGACAGTGGTAATGGTGAAAAGACACCGGTTGGCGTATTAGTCCCTGTCTGTGACAACAGAATAAACTTATTAGAGTGTAGTGACAATGAGTTTATAGCGTGGTTGGAGTCGTATCTACTTTCGGCCATATTTAGGGGCGCTATTCTTGGTTTCATAAAAGGATTGCAAACCAGAAATACGAACTCTCAGTGGGCAATGACTTTATCAGAGATGATGCATGACAAAAACAGAAAGAAAGAGTTATTAGATTTAGTGGCCCAAAAACATAGAACAGACATCATAAAAACCATAAGACAGATTGACACTGTATTTTTAGGCAACCTGTTGCGAAAAAACAACGCCGGGTATTTTGAAGCTACGAAAAGAACAATCTCAAAATATGGTGTTGAAAGTAACCATTTTTATAAAACTTTTATACAAGGTAGGTACACAATCCAAGAGTATGCTTACAAAGATGCGTGTCTATTGGGTATGGGAGACAAAGCGATAACCAGCTGTGTAGAAAATATAGAGCGTACTAGAAAAGTTTTCTCATCGCTCTCCTTCCCCCTTCTCCGAATGGGAAAGAAGAAGGAGCTTGAATTAAAAAAGGAGGTAAAACAGTTTCTGAAACAGATGTAATCTAACAAAACTCACTCTAACTATGAAGGGAGAACGAAATTGAACACTATCGAAGAAAGAGTAGAATTTGTCAGAAACTCCATCGTTGGTCAGTTTATATCAAGAACAGTGGTTGAAGGCAGAAAACGTGGAAAAGATTTCGGCATCACGTTAAACTCCGAAATAAAAGGAAAATCGCTTTGGCTATCATTTTGCAATTCTAATGAGAAACACAGTATTGACATACCAATTCCGTTCGTAGAAAACAACGTCGAGTTTATAGAGCAAAACGGTGTTCGAAGAGCGCTCTGTAAATACTACATCAAGGAAGAAGATCAAACTTTAGATTTTCTAGGGGTTATGTATCGTATTATATGTGATAATCCCACAGGATTAATACCGGATAATTTTATCAAAAAATCAAACTTTCTGCAGAGAATTATCTACTCTTTTGAAAACAAAAATACGAGTACAATTATATATAACCTGCAGAGAGCCATGTCAGAGGTCATAACTCGCATGCCGCTACACGAAACTTATATGAACAGTTTCGTAATGAATCACAGAATAATAATTGTAGACCGAGAGTTTGACGAAATAACAGACCCTAAGAAACGTCTTGATTATCACGTAAACAAGGCGAAAGAATATTTCCATAAAGGCTGGACTTCTATTGGCCTTTCCGACGGAAGCTTAGCAGACAAGAACTATGTCTTAGACATGGATATCAAACATCTGTCTCCGTTTGGTATGAAGTACCACAATCCCCAAAGAAATTTGTACTCGACTTTGGGAATGAGAGGAGATGAGCTTCCGCTAGTAAGATCGAAAACAATGCAAGATCTTATGGACAAGGGTTTAACCAGAACGGGATGGAATTTATTTACCGTCTTTGCGGATGTTCCCGACAACTGGGAAGATCAAATTCTCATGGATAAAATTCATGAGAATAAACTGATAGAATATGAAACTCGTGAGTTAGGCTATGGTTTGTTGCTGGTAAGAAAGGGACAGAAGATAAAGACTGGCCAAAAACTTTCTGTAGCCATGGATGGTGAAGTAAAAACCTTCAAAGACATTGCTGACTCCGCAGAGATTGCTGACATAAAAGAAACGGTAACCAATGTCGGCGGCATACCGACGAGAACATATATTATATCAATAAAGTACAAAAGAAAGTTAAAAGATGGAGTCAAGCTAACAAATTTGGCGGCTAACAAAGGAGTTATTCGCTTCAAAGATCTTGGATACGCAATTGATCCAAGAGATGGTAAACTGAAAAAGATAGATATACTAGTGTCAGCGAGAGCTCCTCAGAAAAGAAAGAACTATACACAGATTCTCGAAGCTCTGCTTAATAATGTAAGCGGAGAGAAGATCGTGGTACTGGAAGACGACATTCTGGCTGGAGACATTGAGGCAGCTCTGGAAGGCAAAGGATTTCCAAAGGACGGAATGTGGGAATGTGAAACCTGTTATGGTAGGATAAAAGGCATTGCTGGCAAAGTTTTCTGGGGAGTAACTCACGATGTAGAAGACATGCTGTGGGATGGAAGTGACACAGTAAGGACTAATGCCAGAGATATAAGAACTGCCGGTCTAAAATTCTCTACTGTAGAATTCCGTGCTCTTAATACGAGGTTCGGTGAGAACAATCCAATAACAGAAGAGATAATGTCCTACAGCCAAGGTGGCGATGATCTTCACGAAGAGTTAAACATATTAAGATCGAAGCGTGGAGAAATCATACCAGATAGACCCATAATTGATGCTAAAATGATTAAGCCTGTGGATCAGTCCAAAGGCGTTATACTACCAGCCAGTGAAATGGTGAATACGGTTGCGGATACAAACCTTATGCCGGAAGGTTTTATGTTGAAACTTCCGATAAGGTATCAAACCGCAGTAGACAGAAAGACCAGACTGACTACAGAAAGCGTAGCTGCTACACTTCCATATGAAGAATTTACAAAAATGGATAAGATATATGTGACTGACCACATATATGTACCGCACGCCCCACTAAGAAACTGCTGGCGGCATGAAACAGGTAATTATGGTCTCAGTGACATAGCAGCGCTTGTAAATAACATAGTTGTAATGTGCCATAGGCACCTTGACGAACCTGACAATGCTAATCATCTTTCGATGCTGTTTAAAGCAGTCGGTACCTATTTTCGAAGGGTAGCAATGAAGATGGGTTCTAAAAGAGGTGATCTTAGTGTTTATGGAATGTCAGTAAGATACCCCTTCTCTGCCAAAGCTGTCGCTACGTTAACAAACAATCTACCCAAAAATACTATCGAAATACACAGCAGCATGGCCAATATGTTGCAGGTGAAGGATGGAGATATCGTTCTTGCTGAAAGATTTCCATGCTTAGGGTTCATGTCTTTACGTCCTCAAAAAATCAGAGTAACTGAAGACGAGATGTGCAGATACACCATAAGAGTAAGTAGCAACAGTCTTGGTTCGATGTCTCTAGATTTTGATGGGGACGTTCTTTTCCTCGCATCTTTCCATACCAAAGAAGCGAAGAAAGCCCTTTTGAAGGAATGGACCAATCCCAACAAGTCCTGCTACAATGCTATTCAAGAACTAAACGAGAAGGCAGGAAAACCGCATACAAGGGAGATGTCTCTTCAAGATTACAAAATCAATCCGTTTGCTCCATGGACTGTAGATTCTCACGCAGAGATGGTAGCCAACGCTACTGGAGTTAAAAGCCACACAGGGCCAGTAATTGCATTGGCGTACAACATCATGAGGATAATCGAAAACTCCAACGTTAGAAACGATCAAAAGACAAACTGTGCAATAGAGTTGTTTCTTGACAGAGTTGGAAACTCGGTGTTTAAACAAAAACATGGTGTTAGATCTTTACATGATATAGTAATAGATGCTATCTGTACATGCGATGTTGAAGCGCTGGTAGCTGAAGGGTTTAAAAGAGGAACTTCAACGATAATCTGCAACGTGATTAAAGATAAGGCCACAAAACATGGCGTGAAAAATCTTGTTGCATATCACAATCGAATCAAAGCTAACGGAGGGAGTAATATAATAAACCTCATAGTAAGAAAAGAAAATATGGCATACTTTGCCAGCCGAGCTCTGCTTGAAGGCTGCGAGATTTTGAGACATTTGGAACAACCCGTAGTAGACATTCCCAGTAAAATGTTGAAAAGAACATTGTCTGGTAAAGCCAAGAGTATAAAAACTCCTCTGGAATCCTTTATAGAGGAAAAAGGATTGGGCCAAATAAAGAACGAAAAGATGAAAGAAGCCACCAGAGAGTTACTGGAGTTATTCGATAAAATAACTGAAGGCATTCCAGCTAAAGACAGAGAGAATGATCTGGATGAAAAAATCAAAAGCATTCAAAAAGCATTCAAATCAATTAGCGTGCTTAATCGTTCAGTTTTTAAAGGAAAGATCATGTACATGGGAAGTAGAGGTATAGCTCATGAAAAAATCATATAAGTATATGGATAAAATTTTCGTAGTAGGAGCCAAAGGTGTCGTAAGTAGAGAGGGTGTTAAGTGTGGCTTAGCACCAGCTGGATATCGCATAGAGATAGCAGCAATAAAAGACAACAATAAGACCGACGCTCTAATAGGTATATGCGGAAAATCACGAGATGGCTGGAATGATCTTGATGGAGAAGTTCCGCCTGGATGTGGTTATTGGCTCGGACCTGAAGAAGCGTATCGTTATCTAGAAATGGAGAACAATACTCAAAAATATATAAGAACAGATCGTAGTCTCGAATTCAAAGGCAAGAGTCTTGCAGGTAAGAAGTGTAAAGTGTTAGCTACCATTCAAGACTCTGATTCCGTTTGTATTGTAGAATTCGAAGAAAATATAGGCGGTATAAGCTGCGATGGTATGGGAAAAAGAGGACACTGTCTTCCAGTAAAAATGAATTTTATAACCGATAAAAAACCTGAAGAAAAGAAAAATAAAGAAAGGAAGTTGGAAGAGAGCGTCTGGCTGGATGATGATGCTGATTTTATATAAACTTAAATAACAGGAGTAAATTATGGCAGAATTGAAACGGAAAGAGCTAACGATTAACGAAGCGAGATTTCTTGGTAGGGTCATAGGAGATCCTCAAATCGTTGGCTCTGGTGAAAAAGAGTGTGCTTGGTTAAAACTGAGCACCAGTGTTAGGGAATTAGCCAGTAACGGGCAGTGGATCGAATCACAACAAATAGTACCGTTGCTTGTGACTGACCAGCAGAAGGTCAACGTCGTCAAACAATTTATCAAAGACGGTAGAGAAATATCTGTGAAATGCTATTATAAAGCCTGGGAACATGAAGGTCAAATATTTCATGGAATGGCAGTCACACAAATTGAATTGGGTAGAACACTATTTAAACCAAGAGAAAATCAAACGGGAAAACTTACACCTCCGATGGGCGGCTAATCGAAGCGGTTTAGAAGCCATGGTTTGGTGAAGAAATGAAAGCTGAACAAATAAATAAGGAGATGAAAAAACCATGGGTAAAATTTTAACATTAGGAAAAGGAAGAAAAGATGTGGTGGGGGTTATGGCCAATCCACAGACTATGGAAGAAAGGATAACAGTGTTGGAAAGTCAACTAAAAGCCATGACGCATGCCTTCTACAGCGTTAGAAGAGCACTTGAAAAGGAAAAAAATGAAGCAAGCCAGGACGCCTATAATCCTGGAGTACCAATAGAGGTGGCATTAAATAAAGATGGTATTCCCATAAACACCGTTCTAGTAGGCATAACAGAACAAGCACCATTTATTTTGACTGTTGGAGAAGATGGATTATATCATGTAAATGAAGCGGTGTATCCGTCGTTATCATCAGCAGCTGAGGGTGTGGGGGCCCCGCTAAGAAAAAGCGGATGGCGATTCTGGAAAACTTTAGATGGGTTTCCAGCTAGGGAAGTCTACAGGAAGGCATAACTATGTCCAAGAAAAATAAAAAGAAAAGGCTTAAAAAATCATACAATAAGAGACAGTTCGAAAACATACTGTGCTCAAGCTGCAGAGTATGCTGTGGCTATTCAAACGGGCCTGACTTCTGCTACACCTTGTACAAAGATAATCCAGATAAATTTCTTGACATAGTGTATAAAAAGCTTATAGTAATAGATGATTGGCCCCCTATGGTAGGACAGACTTTCGAAGGAAATCAGCATACATCCAACAAACTAATAGAAGATGCGGTATTTAGAAATGTCTTCTGTAAATCTGGAATCTGCAGCGTAAGCGATGATGGTGATTGCCCAATGCTTACAGACTGTCTTCTAGCTTTTAGACGACAGACTGGCGGCTTGGGCAAAAATCATACATACCTCCCGGCGGAAGACAAGCTACCGGAAGAAAGAATGACAATTAATTTAAGTAATAAAAAATACAAAAAACAAATCAGAAAAGAGAAGAGAGAAGCATTAAAAAAAGCCAGAAAGAAACAGAAATACATTTGCAGTGCCTACCCGACCTTTTTTACAAATGATCGAGAAGATTGGATAAAACAAATAGAGGAAATATTAACTCATGGAGATGAAAATATCGAACAGGATAAGATTGTTGAAAGCTCCAGAAAATCTGAAGAATCTGATCATACAGAAGCTAACAATTCCCAATCCAATCTACAATGAAAAGAGAGAGAGAGGTTACAGCACCTACGGAGTTAAGCCTTTCATTTATAATTTTAGTATATTACCTGATGATAGTATACTAATTCCCAGAGGCTTTAGAAACGAAATACTAAGATTAGCTGTTGGAATGAAAGAAATTATTACCGTAGAAGATAAGAGATCATTCTTTGAACCAAACTATGCTATTGACTCGTCGGAAATAAAGTATAGACCTTATCAGTCAGAAGCAATAACAAAGCTAATAAGTTCTTCAGACGAGGGCCTTCTAATAGCTCCGCCAGGAAGTGGTAAAACTGTTATGGGCTTAAGTTTAATTCCTTTATTAGGACAGCCTACTCTATGGCTCACTCATACAGATAGATTAGCTAAACAAACTATGGAGAGAGCTGAAAAATTTCTGCCATCTTTAAAAGAGGAAGATAAAGGATATATAGGTTCTGGAAAATGGAAATTTGGAAACATTTTGACAATCGCAATGATCCAAACGTTAATTAGAAGCTTGGACGAATTATATAAATATATGAATCAGTTCGGCCTGGTTATACTTGACGAAGCTCATCATTGCCCAGCTGTAACTTTTGAAAAAGTTTTAAACCAATTCAATCCTTATTATTTATACGGATTAACTGCAACTCCATATCGCAAAGATAAATTAGAATCTCTAATGTTTCATACGATTGGAGACATTCTAGTGAGGATCACTATGCAAGAAGTAGAAGAACATGGAGGCATAGTTATACCTACCGTAAAGTACCGAGCTATAGAGTCTAAACCGGTAGAAAGCAATAACATTCAAACGATACTAAAAACACATATAATATCAAACGAAAAGAGAAATGGTATCATAGTGGGGGATGTTCTAAGAGAAGCTATTGCTGGAAACTATTGTCTTGTGATAAGTGATAGAAAAGTCCACTGCGAAATGTTATACGATCTCATATCTATTCATTGGGAAAAGACCGGTATAGCTACTGGCGATTACAGTAAAAAGTACGTGGATGAGCAGGTAAATAGATTTTATAACAATGAAATAACCGTGTTAGTTACGACCTTTAGTCTGCTTGGTGAAGGTTTCGATGTTGATTTCCTGAACAGGGCATTCGTAGCTATGCCCTTTAGAGCAGAGGGCAAGATAGAGCAGCTGATAGGTAGAGTTCAAAGGTCTGCTCCAGGTAAAAAAGATGCAATAATCTACGACTATGTAGATATTAACATAGGAGTTTTACATAGTCAGTTTTTTACAAAGAGTGGTAAAGATTGCAGATACAATTGCTACGAAAGACTGGGAGTGCATATAGAACCTTACTGAAAACGGAGAATACAAAAACATGGAAATACCTTTGAAAATTTCTAAGCGCATGTGCGGAGCAAACAAATGGTTTGGATCAATCGAACGAGCATTAATACGCATACCTCAAATTTTGAGAGAAAAATGTAAACTCAATCTTGGGGATTTCGTAGATTTAAAAACAAAAACTGGAAGTATTATATCATTACAAATATCCAGTGCATACAAACAGGATGTAGAAGAAGATTCTCTACATGCCTACGTAGTTGATGAAATATTTAATCTAATCGGGGTGGAAGGAGAAACGTGTATACAAGAGCTAAATCTAGTAAATGGTATTACTCTTGGCTGCGACCCCGAATTCTTTTTAATAAAAAGAGATACGAAAGAGACAATTCATGCTGGAAAGTTTTTTCAAAGGTGGGGAGAAATTGGGTATGATCATAACGGGCTTATGATGGAGATTAGACCCTTACCTAGTAATAACGAACATGTTGTGAACAAAAATATGTTTGATCTAATAAACAGAGCAAGAAATATGATAACTAACAGCTCTGTGCATTACAAAGATTTAGTAATGATGTATGCTGCATCCCATCTGAGACAGATGACTGCTGGTTTTCACCTACATTATGGCTTGCCGCATCAAATGTTAGGTCCTAATGGCTACACAACTGCCGTAGCAATACAGGTTGTAAAAGCTATGGACTATTACGTAGGGGTTCCAGCAATAATTCCTGAAGGAGAAACTGATTGCAGAAGGCGCACACAGCCTTTTGTAGAATATGGAAAGCCTGGTAATTATAGATTGGATAATAGGACTTTCGAATACAGAGTACCTGGAGGTTCTTTGATGAGACATCCGACACTCTCCACAGGAATACTTGGCTTAGGTGCGGTTGTTATGGAAGATGTGGTGAGTAGAATATATGAAAAGACTGATGGCCTAAAAGATTTGAGCAAAATGTCCAGAGAAGGAGATATAAGACAGTTATATCCAAACATACCAAATGTACACGATCTGTTCTATCTGATATGTAGCTTCAAAACCGATGTGGCAATGGCGCACGTAAAAACAATAATGAATGATATAAAGCAAATGGTTAGCTACGAAGGTAGAAAAGAATCTGTGGATGCATATTTTAACAGCATTCTTTCTGGAGAAGTGTTTAACAACGATATTGAATACAATTGGAGGAGATTTTACAATGAGGGACAGCAGAGAAAAATGGACATTTTTTCAACACCCTTCAAAACCGGTGTTATCAGCGGCTGATGTAAATTACTGGAAGAGACAGCTTAAAAGTGTATTAAAGGTTGGACTGGAATTTGAGTTTAATCTTCCAGACAAAAATGGTAATTGTAAAGGAGACAGCAATTCTTGTCCATGCGTAAAAATGAACGAAAACACTTGTTGGAAGGAATGTGCTAAAAAGGAAGAATGTAAAAACGAAAAAGATTATAACAAGTGCGAGAGTCGTGATGATAGCTGCACACCAGAAAAGTGTGAAAGTTGCGCCAACTATGCGTATAAATGCAACGGGATATTCTGTCCAGGATTCGTGTCAGCCTGCTACCTATGCAAAGATTTCACCACAAACTGTGCGCTATGCCCAGACAGATTTGATCCTGACAAAAATCCTGATACAATAAGGGCAAGAATAGTGAATGAGCTTGGCCCAAACAACTGCTACGGTTTAATTAATAAGTCAGGCGTACACAGCATAACCACAGATGGATCTTTGCTTGGCAAGAAAGGTGCAGAAGTAATAACAATAGGAAGGCGAGTAGACTTCTGGGAATTCTATAAAATGTCAAGACAGATCATAGAATCCGCTGTAAGTAAAGGTGCTTACGTGAATGAAAGATGCAGTATTCATATGCATGTTCTAGCGGCATACTACAGCAAGCTGTTTCAAAATGGTGAAAACATTGGCGTACCAAACCAGATAAATGAATTGGAAAAGCCAATGCCAGAAATAATACTTGCTAACTTTCATCAACTGGTAAGAAGATTTCAAAATGCTTTAACCTGGATGACAATAGGTCTGGGCGAGCCCAATCGAATGACAAGATGGGAAAAATTTAGAGTATCCATACTCAACATATCAGCAATAATGAACAACATGCCTTCTGTAACTGAAGAAGTAAGTAGAAACTCTGGTGGAAACAAATATGGCTTTGTGAATTATAAGTTCTGTAAGTTTGATGAGTGTGGAAACGTATCCAGATTTCATATCGAAATGAGGCAAACAGATGGTATTCTAAGTCCGACCATTGTAGCCGCTTTAGCTTGTCTACACTATGCAATGGTTATTAAGGCAGTTGAAATATCAAAATACGGAGTTGTTGAAGTCGGCGACAGCGAATGGATGGAATATGCAACCAAAGTAAAAAGCAGCATATTAAACAACATGAAAGGATATCAAGACGGTGACAGATTTGGCGACACTAGAAATGCACATAAATACACAGATTATCTGATCGCTGATTCTCTGGAACTAGTAAGACAACTTAAACACATTCTGATCGAGATAGGACCTGCGTACCAGGTTCTGGAACAACTCGCTGAAAAACCTGTAGCTTTAAGAAGGTGTGAGGGCCAAAGTTGGGAAAGAATAGAGCACGACTTTGCGATTCCTATGAATGAGGAGAACAAATTCGAACACACTTTAAGTGAGTTCATAGATTTAAGACTTATTGACAGCTGCAAAGACGTCGAAGAATGGATAAAAGGGGTCAGCGAGGCATTGAAGGCTGAATCAGGTCTGGAACTTGGACCTAAAGATGAGGTTGAGGATAAGGTGATCAAATATGTAGAAGAAAAAAGAAATGACGGAAGAATAATATGGTCTGAGTCTTTAGGTACAATAGTATCATTATAATTTGGAGGTAAATAAATGTGTGCAATATTCGGAATAGGTTTTATTAAAAACCACCGTGTAGTAAATTCAGACGCAATTAAATTGATAATAAAGAATTTATTTGCGCTATCACAAGATAGAGGAAGAATAGCTACTGGATTAGCCATATCAAATGAAAATGAAGTATCAGTTGTCAAGAAAAATGTAGCCGCAAGTACATTCGTAAACGAAAAAGAATACATTGATTTTGTGGAGGAAAGGATTGATTTTGGAGTAGAAAGAAAATTGAAACCTATTTCAGTTATAGGACATTGTAGGTTTCCTACCAAGGGAAGCGCCGAAAACAACCACAATAATCATCCTATAGTGGCTAACAATATAATAGGAGTTCATAACGGCCACATAGGAAACGATGACCATTTGTTTAAACTTTTTGATAAAATAGAAAGAAAAGCAGAAGTTGACAGCGAAATAATCTTTAGACTTATAGACTTCTATTCATACCAATCAGAAAATATAGTAACAGAAGTCACAGAAGCTGTAAAGAAAGCATCAATGTTTATGGAGGGTTCGTATGCCTGCGGATTTGTTTCATCAAGAAATCCTCACATGCTTCATATTTTTAGAAACAGCGGACCAATAGATGTAGTTTTCTTTCCTAAAGTTGGAATGGTAGTCTTTTCCTCATCTTTG
>Ga0172381_10002599_pt1 | contig 19748 bp, 49 predicted proteins | sample Leawel6488metaG_FD_119754 | JGI IMG/M metagenome (GOLD analysis project Ga0172381, IMG submission 119754) | Leachate microbial communities from a municipal landfill in Southern Ontario, Canada - Leachate well 64-88 metaG | ecosystem: Engineered > Solid waste > Landfill > Unclassified | place...
AGATACTAAGGACATTACAAAAGTGCCCTTAGAATTTTTTAATACTTATGTAGTTGAATCAGAAAAAGGATATCATTTTTACTTTAAATACAATCCAGAAGTAAGACAGACTCAAGGAACAGTGAAAGACATAGATCTACGTTCTGATGGAGGATTTTTATTCTGTCCGCCAACCAAATATACTCTTCCTAGTGGCAAAATTGCTGGATATAAGATAATAAACAATAAACCGCTTGCCGAATTTCCTATCGAATGGTATCGAAAAACATTCACCACAGACGAAGAAAGGTCTGATTGGAAAGAAAAAATGACTAGCCCTGTTGAGCCCGGCGAGCGCAATATGAGCTTTGCCAGTATTATCGGAGGATTATTGAAGCGTTTTCCAATGGATGAGTGGGAGTCAGTCGTATGGACTACAATTCAAGATAAAAACCGATTACAGGAAAAACCTCTCGGGGTTACAGAGCTCAGAACAACTTATGAGAGTATTTGCAAGGCAGAAACAAAAATAAGACATCAGGGTGGGGAGATAAAAGACATTTCAGTGGAAGTTATAGACGAGGATATGCGAGTTAATATCCGATTAGAGCAGACAATCGTTTGTTTTAAGATTAAAAACATCATTTCTACTCTAGCGGAAGCAAACGCAGTTACTTGGATTGAAAAAGCCACTGGTTTGAGCCATGAAATACCATTTTATTTAAAAATAAGGTCTGATACCAATAAGGAACAATGGGTCAGGATTTTAGGCAAGGCTTTTGATAGAAAGGAAAACAAAGAAATTTATCCCTGGACGATTATAGTGTCAAAAGTAGTTTCGGCGCTCGAAAATCATATAAGAACTAGACAACAAGATTTTATAGCAGACGTAATCGAATCAAAGGAGTGTAAATGGCTTCTAGAGCCCTTTGTGCAAGAAGACCAGATAAACACCATCTTTGGAATGGGAAGCTCAGGAAAGACCCTTTTATCGCTTTATTTCGCTAAGGAAATAGCTGACACTATGGGGCACAAGATACTTTTCATCGATTATGAGGATACTCCGGGTGGGTGGAAGAGCAAATTAGCCAAAATTACTAAAATGGGATCATTTAATCCCGATATATTAAAAAAGTTTGTTTATTTCGATTCTGAACAGATACCAATTGCAGAGCAAGTGGATAAAATAAGAGAAGTTATAAAGCGTCAAAATATTAAGCTCGTTATTGTGGATTCTGCCTCTTTAGCAACGGGAGAGTCAACTTCTGATGAAAAATCTGCTGTTAGATTGGTTTCTGCTCTTAAGTTGCTTAGGACGACTATTCTTCTAATTGCGCATCAACGCAAGAATAATGGAGATCAGACACCTATCGGTTCAATCCAGTACGAAAACCAGTCTAGAAATGTCTGGAATGTCTCTGGAAACCCCGATGATTCAGATAATCACGTGATTCATGTCGCCTTGAAGCATACCAAGGCTAACAACACCTTTTTGCGCCGGGAACCGTTGGGTTACTGCATAAACTACACAGATAAGGAGATAATGATTCATATGGAGAGTGCTATAATTAATTTTGAAGAAAAATATACTATTCTACAAAGAATTACCAAATTACTCAAAAACGAAGGAGAGTTTGATAATAGAGGAGTAGCTGACTCTCTTTCTATCGGCCTTGCATCAGCTAAGAACAACTTGTCAGCAGGAAAAAGGAAGGGATTATTTGAGAATACCCCAGACGGAAAATGGCGCATAAAAGACACCATTATTTTATAACATTGTCAATAGCCAGTAATGGCCCATTACTAGTAACGTTACTGGTAACGATTACCCTAAAAAACGTTATTATAGTCGGAGTAATGCCATTACTGGTCATCATTACCATACCAGTAGTAACGTTAGGGCTCTTTCTCTATAAGAGCCCGTACGGTACTGGTGACTGATTAAAAGAGATTACTATTTTTTTTATGGTTAAGAAGAACTACTATGAGCGGGTCATCAAGCTCCGCCAAAAATTAAACAAAGAGCCGTACTTTAGAAAGTGGCTTAAAGATAATAATCCAACCGGCAAGGGGATCAATCGGGGGGTCAAAAAGCTGAGCGAAACATCTTTCGGTACTTTTGTATGATAGCAGTATGGAAGACAAAACAAAAAAAGCTATAGTATCGTCTCTTGTTTCAAAGTTCTCTATCGAGAAGTTTGTAGAGGAAGTCCAGTCCTTTAGTCTGGGTTTGAGACATAAACATTGGGAGACTAACAGTTTTGCCAGACATAAAGCTTGTGAGCAGATTCAAGAAACCGTAGATGGGTTGATTGATGATTTCGTAGAAGCTTATGTTGGTTCAACTGGTGGTAGTCGCCCGACGTTTAATCCGTCCATAAAGGCTAATGAGGACTGTGAGCGCATTATAAAGTGTCTCAAGGACATAAATGTTAAAGACTCCAGCCTTTTGAATATTAGAGACGAATTACTTCAAGCTGCTTATAAATATAAATATCTCGAAACTCTCAACTAACTTTAGATGAGTGAAATAACGATATCTTAAGCAGAGGCAATTAGGTCAGTTCACTTTTTTACATTTTATCAGGGCTTTAAGCTCATAAATGGATGCAGGGACCGAACTGAACATATTGCCCCTTCGCCTTCGTGGGAGGGCAACTCATTGTCCCTGCTCAAGATATTGTTATTATGTTCGATTTTAAGTTTGAAAATCTCAACTAATTTTTCGTTGTTTCATTTTTTTATTTTCAACAAAAAAAGCCCAGATTGTAGTCTGGGCTTTTATGTCATTTTTACCTTTTTATTAAGGCTTGTATTGTTCTTTTTTCTATTTCCATTTTGGTTAAATCATACCATAATTGTAGATGTTGTTCATTTGTACAAGATCCTAAATTATATATGACATTTCCCATTGGATTTCCTAATGTTATTGTCCATTTGTCTGGTTCTATTTTTTGACAAATTATCCAATTCATTGTTCCATATATGCTATGAATCATTATATTTTCTGATCCATGTTTTGTTATATGGTTTGCTAATTTTTCTATATTTTTCATGCTAATATTTCTTTATTTATGAATATTAGCAGTATTATTGTGTCCTTTCGGAGAAAATAAGACGGATTTTTATTCGCCGAAATAATGTCTTTCTGCAAATCTTTCTAAAATTGAGCTGTCTACGTCCTTATAGTCTTCCCATGATGTAAACCAGTCCTGATACTGTAATCTCACGTTGTAGGGGCTATTATCGTCATCTAGATCGCCATGAATTCTGACTGCTGGTCCTCCTCCGGCTAAAATTATTGAAAATGTCTTATCTATGCTTTGTCCGTAGTCTGATTCATCTAATTCTGTTTCTATGTTTTCGCTTTCTTTTTCATTTTCTTCTTCTCGTGCTTTATCGTATCTTTCAAAAATTTCTTTTATATAGTCGTAGCATCCTTTTGCGCAGTCTTTTGCTCTTGATAATTCTTTTTCGTTTTTTTCATTGTCTATGATTTCTAAATCTAGAGTTTTTGCATCTTTTTCCATTGCTAATAATAATCCTTTTGCATGTCTTGAGATTTTTTTGTCTTTTTTATAGGATAAATCTTGTAATAATTGTTTTATGATCATTTTTTTTGTTTTATATTAATATTTCATCTTGTCCTACAAAATCTAGATTTTTTGTTTTTGGGTTGAAGATTCTTTTTGTTTCTCCCATATATTTGTTTCCATTTAGTTTATCTTTCATTGGTGCCGTTATTAGGAATCTTCCATCTTTCAGTGGGCAAACTTTAAAACTTTTCATTGTTTGTCCGAAAAATTTCATTGTTTTTCTGCTAAAAAAGTAGTGATTATTTTTATTTTTTTCTAATTCTTTTTTTATTTCGTATATAGTCATATTTATTAGTTTGCAATTAGGCAACCTTTTCTTATTGCTTTGCCTATATTGCTTTTAGTGAATAATTCTTTTCCAGTTAGTGTTTGTTCTGTGTCGTCTATACAATTGTTTATGTAGAATACTTTTTTATATTTATCCCAGCATATTTCTTTGCTTGATTTGATAAATCCTCCTCCTAACAATATTGCAAAATCTTTGTATTCTAGATGTTCTTTTGTAGCTTGGCCGGCCATTTTTCTTAGTTGCCAGACCGTTTTAATCTTTTTTATTTTGTTAATTTTTTCCATATTAATAAAATTTTGGAGTTAATTCTATTTGTATTTTTCTTTTTTCTAATTCTATTTCAATTCCATTTATCATTCTTAAATCACTCATTCCATAGCATGGATTTTGTCCGTATATTGCATCGTAATACGATAAGTAGTATTCTTTTAATTTTTTTGTTGTCCAGTTTTTAAAATATATGCTTTTATTATTGTATTTTTTTTTCATATTATTTTCTTAAGTCTTGAATTATTATTTTTTTTGCTGACATCCATTCTTCGTCATTTCCGATACTAAGTTTTTCTTCTATTGTGTCCGATCCCCATTCATCTGGTACTGTATGTATTGATACTGTTGCTGATTCATAATTTAAAATAATTACTTCCATGTTATTTTTTGTTCTTTTTAATAATTTTTCTTAATGTTTTTAAACAATCTTTTTTTGTTTCTGTGTCCCAATCTTCCATAATGTCACATATTAAATCTGGATCAAACCATGATGAAACGAAATTCCAAAATTGTTTATTTGTTAATTTTTCTCTTATAATGTCTGAAAATTCACATATTATTTTTGTTTGTTTCATGTTTTTATTTAATTATAATATTCCTAAATATTTTAATATTTTTTGTGGCAAATCTGTGTATTTTAGCATGTGTCTGCAATTTGGGCATTCATATTGTAGTAATTCTCCGTAATATGCATCTATTTGGTTTAGTTCTCCTTGTAGATTGTCTTCGCTTATTATGTCTGCGCTTTGTATATGTAATAAACTTGTTTGTTTTTCTTTACAGTGTATACATATAAAACTTAATTTTTTTTCCATAGAATTTTATTTAATTTTTTTGATCTTCTTCTTCTTCTATTTCAATAATACAAATTGGACTGTTTGTATTTATTGAGCCTTCTAGCCATTTTTTATATTTTTCTTGGATTTCTGGCTTTAAATCCTCGAAATATATTTCTATTTTTTTCATTTTAGTTTAATTTTTAATTATATTCCTTCTTCTTCTGCACAATTATCGCAATAAAATTCATTATCATCTCCTTCCCATTCTTTTTCTAGTTCTGTGTCTCCGTTTGGTTTGATTGAATATTTTTGCCAATTTTGTTGAAGATTTATTGTTGCTGGTTTTCCGCAATCTTTACATTTGTAATCGTGTGTTATTTTGCTCATAATGTTTTTATTATTTTTATTGTATTAAATGTATCTGCATAATCATCATAATTAAATACTTCTCTTTCATCTCCATATTTTTCCTGAAACCAATTTTTAACTTCTTTAATGCTAACTTCAATATTTATATCTCCTTGCCTTTTCCAATCTCTCGCATTTTTCAAAGCATCTTCTTTATGAATGAATATCTCTGGATTACTTTCTTCACTTTCAACTACATAGAATAATCTTGTTGTTTTCATGATGTTTTTATTATTTTATTAATATAAAGGCGTTTCCTAGGTCTAATTCTTCATTATTGATTGCGTTTTGGAATCCTTGGAGGCTATATATTGTTCCATGAAGTTCTGCATGTGCCATAATTTCTTTATATTTTTTCTTTTTTTCTAATTCCTTAAAATTGAAGTGTTTTGGATTTAGTAGACTATCCACATCTGCTAAGTCGCATATGTAGACTTTTATTTCTTTTGTCATTGTTTTATTTTTTAATATTATTTTGGTGCTAAAATTTCTTCAAATTCATGGCCTAAAATAATCAAGGCTCCCATTTCTTCTATATTTAATGTTTCTTTTTTGGTTAAAGTTTTTATGCATGTTTTTATTGCTCCTTCTGCTAAATACATTAAATCTTTTCCGTATATATTTTTGCGATAATATTTAATTTTTTTCATATTATTCTGTTATTTTTTCTATTGTTATTATTCTGCATTCTACTTCGTCATCGATCCCTGGCGTGTCAAAAAATATTGCATTATCTTCGTCTTTATTTATTCCTGATGTATCTGATTCAATTTTATTGACAAATTTTTCTGCTTCTTTGAATGTTTCGAATAGTTTTAGTTGACAATCTTTTGTTAACAATGGATAGATATGGTCATTATTTAACCAATATATAATTGCATACATAGTTTTTTTATTTAATTAATTTTATTGTTGTTTCTATTATATCGCTATTGGCTACATTGATTTCTCCTGCTTCCATTAGTTCTATATATTTTGCTTCGGCTTCTTCTTCGTTATTTGCTTCTATTTCTTTTCCTTCTAAATATTGTAATTCGTTTTTGCTTATGTAATATTTTTTCATGTTTTTTATTATTTAATTATATATGCTTCTGGTGGCATTGTTATTTCTTCTTCGAATGATTCGATTTCTTCTTCCATTACTTTTTTTATGGCTTCTTCTTTGCTTTTTGCTTTTATGATTGCATATTTTGATACTTCCCAAATTACTTTATATTTCATGTTTTTATTTTTTTAATGTTTTTTATATTTGTTTGCCAGTTTTGTTCTGTTTCAGGATATTCATATAATCCTAATGATAAGAGTTTTTCGCTATATATCGTATGTACTATAAAAATTCTTGTGTCATCGTCTTTATATATGACTTTATCTCCTGGTTTAAATGGATTTTTTGTCATAGTATTACCAATTTGAAGAGTAATAAATACTTGCTCCGTTTTTGATATATTTTATTGCGTCCTTAAGTATTATTTTAGTTTTTTTTAAATCGTTTATATAAAATTCATTGTAATCTGTTGAACCAAAAAAGAAACCTTCTTTTGTCGGTAATAATTTTTGTGCTATTGTACTGTCTTTTATATATTTCCCGTCTTCCATTATAGGTATTAATTTTCCGTCTTTGTAGGTTGTACCGTTTTGTATTTTACCTTTGATTAATTTGGAGGCTTTTAGAACTTTATCAATTGTTTTTGATAACTCTTGTAATTTTTCTTCGCTTACATAGGCGTCTTTACAGTCGTCATTACCGTCTTGTACATTTTCAACAAACCATTTATGTATTGCGTTTGCTTTTCTCCAATATCCAATTTCTATAATTAAATTACTAATTAAGTCGGGGTTTAAGTTCGGAAAATCTTTACCATCTTTTTTTATTGTAATTTTTGTTCTATTTTCGGGAGTTGTGTGTTCCCAATTTTTTACATATATTTTTGCTTCTAAATACATATCTAATCCCATATATTTTTATTATTGCCTTATTGTTTCGGTAATAATTTTGTTATTTTTTATTGTTTTTTTTCGCTTTTTTCATTCTTTTAAGAAGATTTCCTAAATCTAATTCATTTTCGAATGACATTCCTTCTGCTTCTGATAGGAATGGAGCATCAAATCTATAAACTCCTGGTATATCTTTTATCATTTCCCATATTTGTTCGCATCTCCATTCAAGATTTTGATATCTGTTACTGTCTTCAAATCCATATACTGTTATTCCATCATTGCTTAGTTCTAGTTCTTTTCCATATGTATTTAGGTCGTTTTCCTTATTTGCTTTTTTTGTTGCTTTTTTTAATATTTTTATGACTTCTTTTGCTGCTTTTTTTGTTTCACATTCGATTGTGAAATTTGTTTCTGCATAGACTCCCATAGTTTTTATTTAATTTAATATTATTGCTATGATAATGATAAAAATTATTGGTATGCTTATTATCATTATTCCATCATTTAATCCTTTTTTATACGTTTTTATTATTAATTCTTTTTGTGTCATTTTTATTTAATTATTTCATAATTCTTCTATGTTTAATATTTTCGTTTCGTAAATACTTATACCCATATTTTTATCGTAAAATCTTTGTCTTGCCTTTTCTATTGCTTCATGGTTATCTTTTCCATCTACGATAAATTCTTGTGGATATGGTGATATTTCTATTGTATATTTTTTCATAATTGTTTTAATCCATTAATATTTCTACTTTCATGCATCGACCTTCTGCATTGAAATGTCCATAAACTTTATAACATCCATCTCCATATCCTGAATTAAATGCTATTCCTACTCCGTCATGGCCCATTTTGTATTTTAATTGGTGGTTCTTTGATAATGTTGTTTCGCATACTCCGGCATATGAAAAGTCTCCAATTAATTTTTTTGGTACTTCTATATTTTCTACCATTTCTTTTTCAAGCATTTCATTCATTGTTAGGCCATTTTTGAGTTTTGCTATATAGTTTGGGAAGATTTCAGCTCCTTTGATTTTTAATGCGCTATTTCTTTTGCTTAGGAATTGGTATTTTTTCTTTGTTTTTTTATCTTGTAGTATTGTTATATGTTCAAATTCTTTTTTTTCCCATTCTGAATCTATATAGCATGGGTCGCAGATCATTAATTGTCCTGAATCTACGCCTACAAAACCTAAAAGTTTTTTTGTCATTTTATTTCTTTTTAATATTATTTTTTTCTAATTTTAATATTATTTTTATATTTCCTTCTATTAGCCATTCAAATTTGTGTTTATTTTTTAATAATTCTATATCTTTTTCGCTTATTTGAATTGTTATTTTTTTAATCATATCTATTTTTTTGTTGATTGAATAATTGTTTTTACCAAATCACCATAGTCTTCTGGTGATAGCATCAAGCTATCTACTTGTGTGTATTCTTTTAATAATGTATCTAATTTTTCTTTGAATTCTATTGGTGTCATGTTATTTTTGTTTAATTAATTTTATTTTTCCTTCTTTAACGCAAATTCCATTAATTATTGTGCAATTTTCATTGCAATCTTTTGTTGGAAGTTCTTTTTTTGGATTGCATATATGATAGTCTTTTAATCTTTCTTTTCCTTCCATCCATTTGTGACAGAATTTGCATTTGATTTGTTTTTCTATTTCCCATCCTCCATAATCTAAAATCCATTCTAATTGGGCTTTAGTTGTTTTGATTTTATTTGATTTGAAGAATTCTTCTATTGTCAATTCTTCGTCCATATCGTTTACTCCGCTAAAATCATTATTATGGAAATCAACAAGTTGGTCGACCACATCTTGTTTTGTTCTGAATAATTCTCCGTCTGCAAATTCTTTTCCTGGTATTTGCAGATCTAATATTTTATACATAATATTATTTATTAATTTTATTTCCTGTTTCTGGATTAAACATATTGTAGCAAGTTTCATTTCTTCCATTGAAACAATTGTGCTTTTTTTGTTGATAATAGAAAATGAAGATGAGTGATATAATTAAAATTATTGAGATTGTTGTTATTATTTTGTTTTTCATGATTTTATTTAATTATTTGCTAAATTTAAGAAAAATTGTATTGCATAATAGTCTGGATTTATTAAATGTGTTATAGCTGTTATTGATCCTGCAATTATTCCTGTTGTTCCAGATATAATTAGAATTATTGAGATCATTATTATTACTGCCATAAGTTCTCCATCTAGTTCATTTTCGTGTTTTGATCCATATTTTATTGCTATTATGCTTAAGATTATTGCTATTAATCCTATTATTGCCCAAAATATTCCTATGTATGCTGTTACATATTGTTGCTTTATAACTATTTCCCATCCATATTGAGCTCCTTGCCCTATTTTTTCTGCTATTGGTGCAAAAACTTCTTTTAATTTTTCTATTGTTTGTATTGTGTCCATATTATTTTATTTTAATATTTTTCTTTCTACTATGTCGCATTTTCTTACAATACGACTTTTAACCCCTTCTTTTAAATCTTTTACTGTGCCAGTTATCTAACTTCTAATAATTTGATTATCTACTATATAAATATAATCTAAATATACTGGATAATTGCTTGGTAAGATTGTTTCTGATTCTAAAAATTCTTTTACCATTTTATTTAATTATTATTAATCTATAAAAAATGTTCCACATTCAGTGCATTTGTTTCCGCAAGGGAAATCATTGCGATATGGTAGATTTTTGTGTCTTTTGAAGTTCATATCTCCAAATGTGCAGTGTCCTGTTTCTTTCCAGTGTTTATCCAATTCTTTTTCTCTTTTCATTTCTGCTTCAAATTTTGGATTAATATCGACTTCAATAATTTTATCTGTTTTCTTTGCTTTTCTGATATTAGCATAACTCATAAATCCTTTAGTTAGTCCGCATACATCATTAGTGAAACTATATCCTGGCGCCCCATTGTCTGAGTGAAGATTTTTTCTATTGAATTTTGCAGTTAGTTTTATTCCTATTGGTTCTGAATGTCCTGATCCATTTCCTCTGTCCATTATACATATTTCATTGGTTGGCTGGAATTCTATTATATCTCCATTGCTTAGCATTGCATTTATATCTGTTTCGAATAATATAACGACTTCTCCTCCATCCCAGGCATTATTGGCTACTGTTCTTATTGTTTTTCTTAAATCTTTGTTTTTTGATCTAAGTTTTCTTATTATCTTTTGTGTTCTGATTTCTAGTGATTCTCCGCTTTGTTGTTCATCTCCTAAATCTTCGATTCCTAGTGAATAAAAGAAATATTGTTTTGGAGTATTTTTAATTAAGTCATTTGTTGGATCACTTTCATCATGGTTTAGTATATACTCTCTTATTTCTTCTATATCCTCTTCTGGTATTTCTCCAAATTTCTCTTCTAATTCTTTTAGGATATAATCTATGCTTTCGTATTGTGCATCACTTTGCCAGTCCCAATTATCATCTAATGGGCTTGTATCTCCTGCTTGAATTATTTCTTCTATTTTTTTGTTGTCTTCGATATAGTCTCTGTAATCAATATAGATTAGATTGTAAGAATTTTCTAGTTTATATTTTTCTTGTATTGTTTTTTTCATATTTCGTTATTATTAATTGGTTTTTCTAATGAATTCCAATATTCATTTAACTTTCGATTCCATTTAGACCAAGGGGGGATAACTCCTCCTTTGTTAGTTTTTATTCTTTCTATTTTCCATCTTCCGATAATGTCTAATGGTCCGTATTTTACGAGATATGGTAAGTCTATATTTGATAGGTGTATTCTTGGGTAAGCAAATTCATTTATTTCATATTCTTTTAGGTGTTTTTCAAAAAATGTATCTAAATCTTTTTCTTTTGCCCAGCCTTTAAAAATCATTAGTGAGGTTATATTTGCTATTATTGTTATGTATAGCAATATACAGAAAATTATTATTAGTGTTGTTATCATAAGTTTTTTCATAATTTGTAACAAAAAAACCCAACTTGTTTAGTTGGGTTGATTTGAATTGATTTAATTTTAGTAGCCTTATCCTAACTTCATCTACTTTCTTGCATTGAGTCAGGTGCAAGTAGCAAGTCTACCGAAGTTCACAACAGTCAAAAGTATTCGTATAGACGAGCTTTATTGTTTATTCTTCTGATTTATTATTTCTGTTAGCAATTAGAGCTTTCTTTTTTTCTATTAATTCTATAGCTTGCTGTTCTGGCAAGAGTATGGATACTGAAAAGTCTGCATCTGCTTTACCTTCTCTTTTCTTGCCTGTTTGGTCTGTTAAATTAATTTTCATTCCTGGTGTTAAGATAATATCTGCTGGATTATCTCTGTCTATGATGACTTGTCCTCCTCTACCTGGATTTAACCAGATTTTACCGATTATGAAATTCATTAAGCCGTCATTTTGGCTTACTGCCTTGATTTGTTCTATTGACATAAAATTATTTGATTTAGTTTATATTGATTTAGTTAGTGGATGGCTAGAGATTTGCTATATGTGATTATCTTTCGATACTCAGCACATATAGTAGTTACTAGTTTCCCTTACCTCATCTATGAGAGCCACTTTTATTGATTTTAGATTTGCTGAATTTGGGAAGCGAGGTTTTCTTATAAGGATTGGTTACTTTATAGGATGACTCGCATATTTAGTTATTATATCCAGCTTCTAGGTTTAAGCTTAGTTTTATCTGAAGGATTAATTTAATATGTAAGTTGCGTTTTAGCTATTATGCGCATAATAGTTTTTATCGAGTAACGCAAAGTCTAGAACTTCGCAATCTCTAGTCAGATAAACGCATTAGATTTATGCTATTCCCAAGTTCAGCAAATCTTTGAGTTATTGGTACGATACTCATAAACGCTTTACCCATACAAGATGAGAAGTGAAGCCTTATTTACGATGACTCGTGGAACGCTTTACTACTGCAAGAGTAGAATTAGTGAGTTTTGTTTATTTTTCTCTGATTTCAGATTGAACAAACCTAACTCCTCTCTCAACGAAGTGAACTTGACACGGATAATTTGTCGACCGTACCCGTATCTATTTCACTTTTCAAGTTGTAAATTGACACTCAAGCTGCTGAACTCGGTTAACCACTTGCTCAAGCGTATCTCCCACGACCCCAGCACTGACCAGAGTCCTGACTCCATTAACCTCTGTGTACACGGCCTTGGACCTGTACATTTTCCTCCCATCTACCTCGATGATATCTACTATCATGATTCTATGCCATAGATTTCGTTCATCGTAGCATCCTTGATACGCTGAACTTTGTCTATCACATTGTTAATATTATCTGCTACGACACCAGCGCTGAGCATGACCTTCTCGCCGTTGATGTGAGCATAGACTGCACTGCTGCGGAATAATAAGGGCGAGCCTTGCTCATCCTTTTTTATAACCTCTATGTCTATATGCATGAAATTAAATTTTAATAATAATCATCTATCAAGTTGTAAATTACGGGAACGGGTGGGGGGTGATTCGGTTAGGGACGTTTGGGGTGATGAGAGAGTAGGGAAAGGAACTTACCCGGACTTTTTCTTGCTTTTTTATAATATCCTTATTATGGGTCCCCTTTCTATATCAATAGAGGACCCGGTGCAATTTAAAAGCCCCGCATTAGCGATACCTGTCGCTTCTACGGGGCTTTGCGTGTAAAGATGTGGTTTATATCATCTCAGACTTTAATGGGCCCTTAAATGTGATTTTTAGACTACTGATAGCTTGGAATTCGTCCTGTTATCCCATACCTGCTTCTTTTGCTATACGCTTTAAATCTTTTTGTTTCTTTAAAAATTTATAATAAGAGTTTTTTAATATAGCCTTTTTTGCTTTATCTAATCCTGAGCCACCCCTACCATCTGTAGAGGCTTTTATCATTGTCTGTAGTAAATTTTTTTTAGATTTTTTCATGTTAGTTATTTTAAAAGGAGGGAGTGGCTGTATCCCTTGTGCAACGAGTTTGGCAACTGCGATGCTCTGGCTTTATAGCCAATTGGTATAGCCACTCCCTATGCTTAGGAATTATCCTCGATTGAGAAACTTACGATCACCTCCTTTCTTGTTATTTGCACTTTTTCAAGCGCAAGTCTGATGAGTGTTCTCACCTCATCAATGCTATCAACGTCCCTGCCATCTACCTTGCCTAACCATTTCTGGCTTAAGTTCGGTTTTGGCATGACCATTGCCGTTACTATTCCCACTGATGCAGGATGCAAGGTCGTGTCCATTTTCGTTCCTCCTGTTTATGCCAATTGCATCTACTTCCAAATGGAGGTGTATGCAGTGGCAACACACTTCATGGTTTTGTCCCTTTCTTTGGATTGTGACTTTACCTCCTTGGTGGAAACAATAGTCTACCACCTTCCTTGGGGCGATGACGGTGTGGTGTTTATCGCACGTCGCTTGAATCATAGGATTACTCCTTCGCTTTAACTGAAAAGAACTCTCGGTTATTTTATTAAAAAGTCTACTGTTCTGTAATTCACTATAAATGATTTTAAAGGGTTAATTTTATATTCTGCTGACATATCTAGGTGGTATATTCCACTCGGGATAAATGATGGAATTTCTAAGTCATTCACATTTATTGTATGACATCCTACTGGGAGATTACCTCCTTTTGGCTCATACGTCATTCTAAATCCATCTACAAGGGCTCTTAGCAATATCCCCGGCATATTTCTTGTTTTGCAATAGTTTAAAGTATAGGTAATTCTATCTCCAGGACTGTAAATTGTTTTGTCTACAGAAAGTTCTTGAGCATTCTGGACTGTTAAAATATTATCTGGCCAAAATTCCCAATAACCTAGAAGAGCAATGAGTCCGAAGGAGACTATAAAAGTAAAACTGGCTAAGTATGCAAACAAAGAATTTTTGTTCATTTTGATTTAATTTAATGAGAATTAATAATTACTAGTGATATTATAGCGCCGATTACGGCTGTTAAAATTAATGCTATCAGTCCGAAGACTACCTTTTCAACAATTTTCATTGCATATCTTGTGTCTGATACATCTCTTTCTTTTTGGAGTTTTTCGTTTAGAGCTATCGCATCTTCTAATTGCTCTTTTGTTTTATCTGAAGCCATATTTGGTATTTTGATATTATTATTATGTTGCTTTATCTTCATAATATATTAGTCCCAAGCTTTTAACACTTGACAAAGAGAAAGCATAGGAATATAATGGATATATGAAAGAATTAGAGTTAGATTATAAAATATGGGAAGGCGCTCATAAGTGGGCAGAAGCTGCTATTGAAGGAAACTGGAAGGTTAGAAAAAAATCTGATTTCTTGGACTCTCATGAGTTGGCTTCGAGCATCCATTCTTTTATCTGCAAAGAGTTACAAATCGGTTGGTTCGGGAAAAATAATTTTGTGCATCCAAAGAAGAAAAGGTCAAAAAAAGAAAAGTGTATTATCTGTGGCAAACCTATGAAGCCGGATAAAAAGTCTCTTAATTATTCAACTAAAAAATGGGATGGGCACACATATTTTCCTTGTGATTGCTGTGGCAAGTTTGATAAAAATATAAGAGTAAGCATAGGATAAATTTATGACAAAACGTGCAGAAAGGTTATCTCGTACAAATAAAATTATAAAGAGGAGGTGGAAAATATTAATGTCTTGGATGCGCCCATTGGGAGCTGAGACCAAAGAAGAGGCTAGGAAAAAACAGACTATGGCAAAACATAGATTGCATAAATATAATCTTGCTTGTGGATGCTCTATGTGCCGTCCACCAAAATGGAAAGATAGGGGAAACTATAAAAAAAGAAAATTAGAGTTATGAAAAAAACAGGTAAAATTTATGGAATATTCCCAGTGATAATTGATGACAATGAAGTAGAAATGAAGGATTGTTTTATTAATGATTATTTTATGTGGTTGTTTATTATTCTTATGGAGATGGAAGGATTAGCTGCATCTTGCGTAGGAGTTGATCATATGTTTATGATAAAGGTTGATAAAAAGTTCAGAAAAAAATGAATAAAAAAAAAGAAATAATATTCGAATGTGATAAATGTGGAAAGGAACCCGATGTTGACAATTACAGGAGCAGGTCTGGTTGGATCGTTTTTAAAACATCACAAGGATGTTCCTGCGGAGGGAAATATAAGTTAAAAAATAAAAAACATGTTTAATTGGTTTCGTGAAATAAAATATTTTATACAGAGAGGAATGAGGGGATATTCAGACAGGGATTTATGGGATCTCGGAGATCATTTGATGGTGATGATACCTCCATCAGTAAGGCAACTCGCAAAATATACGAGCGGATGTCCAGGGGATTTATGGGATAAGGAAGCTAAAAATAACGAATGCCATAAGTGGAATGAAATACTGGAAGAAATCGCCCAGGGATTCGAAGCGGCAGAACAGATCAAGAGCATGAGGAGATATTGTAAGTGGTTGAAGACTCCAGAAGGATTATATGACCATGTATTGGAAAAAGAAAAAGATAAACAACTGGCCGAAAAATACGAAAGAGGTATGGAATTGTTCGATAAATATTTTCTGGGTTTGTGGGATTAAAAGTAAAAAAAATGGCAAATTATATGACATCATATGATCCAGATCCAATTTGTAATTCAAGAGACTCAGATCCAATTTGTGATCCAACAAGAGATTATGAAACGGGTATGCGACTTGAGGCTACATATTTGGAAACAATGAGAAACCTTCAACTACAGGCAATGCAAAATTCGGTTCATCCTCCTAGGTATTATGTAAGTGCAGATACTTTGCAGGTTCCTCCACCACCAACAGATAAGACATCAGAAGAGTTGTGGAGGCGTATAGGAGAAGAGAATGGATATTTATATAACTACAAAAAAGAAATCCTTAAGAGTTTAGAAATAAAAAAGCCCTTAATCTCAGATGATAAGGTTTATCTACCGAGTGAATTGGAGGACAAAGTACAAATTAAACTTCATGAACCAATTATAATAAAATAATATGATTTACGATAAAAAACAGATAAAAGAATTTTTGAAACAGTCGAATTTGATTGAGGAGGTGAGTGCAGAATATGCTCATGAAGATGCACTTAAGGCATGGGAATATATTTCTGAGAAAGAAGTTTTGACTGTCAACGATGTTTTGCACGTGCATAAACTTTTGATGAATAGACTTAATCCAAGAATTGCTGGTAAATTAAGAGATTGTGATGTGTGGATTGGTGGACAGAAAAAGAAATTTGTGAGTACTGAGGTTTTGAAAGATCAATTAAAGAATGTTTTATCGGGGATTGATTCGACACTTACTGCCGATTACGATAAAAATGAAATGACCAAAAATTGCCATAAAATGTTTGAGAATGTGCATCCATTCGAGGATGGAAACGGAAGAGTAGGAAGAATTATTTATAACTGGCACAGACTAAAATTAGGACTTCTGATCCATGTGATTCACGTTGGTCAAGAGCAGTTAGAATATTATAAATGGTTTAAGAGACAAAATGAAATTTAATAACACATGCAAGTCCTGTGCAAAAAAAATAACAGGCGTGGAAAAATGGGGTAACGGATTTGTTTATTGTGTGAAATGTTTTAGAGTGATAGAAAAGGAAATACAAAGAAAAAAAGATGAAGCAAAAAAGAACTGGTATAGACCTGAGATGACAGATGATGAGTATTTCCACTATGTTTACGATAATTTTTGTTAAAAATGATAACTTATAAAGAAATAAAACCTTACATAGAGAAGAAATTAATCTCTGAAGATATACATCCCGAAGATCCGGATGTGCATATATTTAATTATACACAGCGTGTTCAATTCGAAAAAGTGTGGGACGAAATTACTACACAGTGTCGTGGATTAATAATGAATGTAAGGACCGGGGAGATATTGGCTAGACCATTTCCAAAATTCTATAATTATCAAGAGCACGTTGCTAATAACTGGAAAATTCCTAAGGGTATGCCACAGATAACTGAAAAATTGGATGGGTCGCTTGGAATTCTTTATTATCTGAATGGCAAGCCTTGGATTGCTACTCGTGGAGCATTTATGTCTGATCAGGCTGTTTGGGCAACAAAATGGTTGAGGGGAGACTATAAGGGAGAACATCATGAAGATAAGAGATATACACATTTATTTGAAATTGTTTATCCTGAAAATAGGATTGTTGTGAATTATGATTTTTCTGGACTTGTTTATCTTGCTAGCATAGACAGGGAGACTGGGAAGCAAATCGGAACGGAAGATTATCCTGTATGTCCGTATGTTATGGTATATCCTCCATTGAGAAAAGCAAGAGCTATTAAGGCAGATAATTTGGAAGAACTATTAAAAATGGATGAGCCTAACAGTGAAGGTTTTGTAATCTACTGGCCAGAAGAAAATGTTAGGATGAAAATAAAGTTTCCAGAATATGTCAGATTACACAAATTGGTGACAGGAGTTTCTGAAATTGCTATTTGGGAACATATGAGAGATGGAAAGAGTTTAGATGATTTGCTCAATAAAGTCCCAGATGAATTTTTTAAGTGGGTAACATCTGTAGAAAATAGGCTGAGAGCCGAGCATGCTAAATTATGGGGAGAGGCAATGTTAGCACGTGAAATAATTTGTGGATTAAAGACAAGAAAAGAACAGGCATTAGAAATAATGAAGAAATACAAGAATGTTTCAGGGGTTGTGTTTTCTCTATTGGACGGAGAGGATAAAAAGGCAGTTCAATCTGTGTGGAAGATGGTCAGGCCGCATGGCAATAGCCAGTTTAAATTAGACGTAGATTTATGAAAATACTCTTTCTTGACATTGATGGTGTAGTTAATTGTGAAAAAACAATGCAGAGGCATAGGGGTGCAATCGGGATAGACCCCTATATGGCATTCTTAGTTGGTAATATGGTACAGGAATTAGATTTAAAGGTTGTGTTGTCTTCGAGTTGGAGACATTGGGATGAAGGAGTTGAAGAAATCAATAACCAAGTTATTCCTATATTTGATAAAACAGGGAGAGAGCCATACATTAAAGAAGAAGAGGAAGCAGTTCCTAAAATTTATACACAAAGGGGTAGAGAAATAAAAAAGTGGTTGGACGCACATCCAGAAGTCGAAAAATATGCTATACTTGATGATGACACTGATATGCTTCCTGAACAATTGCCTAATTTCTTTAAAACTTCTTGGAAAACTGGAGTCACTCCAGAAATTATAGAAAAAGTTAAAAATCATTTCAGTGAGCCCTCATAGTTCAACTGGATAGAACATCAGACTACGAATCTGAAGACTGATGGTTCAAATCCATCTGAGGGCACCAGGGCTCGTAGCTCAGTTGGAAGAGCAGGGGACTTCTAAGCCTCAGGTCGCAAGTTCGAATCTTGCCGAGCTCACAATGTGGGAGTAGTGAAGTAGTTTCACGAAGGTCTCATAAGCCTTAATCCTTGGTGCAATTCCAAGCTCCCACACCAGGGTGGATATGTAGTATGGACCTACGGCAGACTGTAAATTTGTTGCGCCATGCGCTAGCAAGGTTCGATTCCTTGACCACCCACATATTCCAGGATCCTATAATGGTAGTAGACCCGGCTCTGAACCGGGAAATGGAGGTCCGATTCCTTCTCCTGGAACAAGTAGCGTGGCAGAAACGTATGCCCCTGGACAGCAGCAATACTAGTAAAGAGTTGCTTGATGGGCTGCCAAGAAAGCATACTCGCTACTTATGGGGTCGTGGGGTAACAGTAGCCCTGTCGATTGTGGCTCGACCGGTTCAGGTGCAAGTCCTGACGATCCCACCATGGACATATAGTTTAGTGGCAAAACTTCGGCTTGTCGAGCCGATGTCCTGGGTTCAATTCCCAGTATGTCCGCAGGAATGCATTTTGTCGGTGTCGGTGGTGGTGCAATAGGCAGATGACAATATACAATGGGCAAAAATAATAATTCTTATCACGCTTGGATTATTGGAACTGTGCCATTGTTGATAAATTAGGGCGTGCACAAAATGATGTTGTCATAAAAGTAGACAAGTAACCGTGGTTATCAACATCCCTCGAGGATGATCTCCAAAAGCAATTAGGAGACAGTTACGGAGAAATCCATTATGAGGTGAAACTGGAAATCCTCATCCAACGACACCAAAAAAATATTCCCGGGTCGTCTAATAGTAGGACGCAACCCTTTGAAGGTTGAGATGGAGGGGCGGAGCCTTCTCCGGGAACAGATTCTCTTGTAGTTTAATGGTAAAACGCCTCGCTGTTAACGAGGTTATGGAGGTCCGATTCCTTCCGAGAGAGCACGGATTATCGGTAGCACAATTAATCATATGTTAGGCAGCAACCGATCGTATCCAACCCCGGGTCAATAGTTGGATATGTCATAGCAGGGTAGTTTAGTGGCAAAATAGGGGTCTCCAAAACCTCGGTCCAAGGTCCGATTCCTTGCTCTGCTGCCAGCTGGTATGGTGCAATTGGCTAGACACAATGGCTTCAAAACCCATCCAACTGCAAGTTCGAATCTTGCTACCAGCACA
>Ga0172381_10002601_pt1 | contig 19745 bp, 16 predicted proteins | sample Leawel6488metaG_FD_119754 | JGI IMG/M metagenome (GOLD analysis project Ga0172381, IMG submission 119754) | Leachate microbial communities from a municipal landfill in Southern Ontario, Canada - Leachate well 64-88 metaG | ecosystem: Engineered > Solid waste > Landfill > Unclassified | place...
ACGGCAAGAGCAGTTTGTAATGGCGGAAAAATTACTGTTAAAGCTTATAATTCCGGCGAGGCTCCCGGAATTAAGTCTCATTTGGAATGCAAGGGAATAATTTTGTCAAAAAAAGGCAACATCAGGGCTATACCTGAACTTGATGCCCGTTTGCCAGATTTACAAATGACCCATGAAGCTTCAATCGGAAAAATATCCCAGGAAGCAATAGAATATTTAATGAGCAGGGGTTTAACTGAAAAAGAAGCGTTATCTTTAATAACTAAGGGATTTCTGAACTATTCTTCAGTAATTTTACCAATAAAAAAAGATCTTCAATTATTGAACTACATCCAATCAGAAAACTTAGAATAATGTAAATCAATCAATTATTGACATTAAACAAATCTTATAATAAGATGAACATATGGTTATAGGAACAGGCGAAGCAGAAATGTCAAAGACAGAGCAAAACCCGGAAGTATGGTGCAAAAACACATATGAAGAGGCTATTGATTTATTGGGAAGAAAAGGTGAAGCAGAAACAAAAAAAGGATTTTTCGGAAACAAAATAATAAAAAGCCTAAGATATCCTACTGATGGCAGACCTGAAGATGCAAGCGTCATAATTTCAGCAAACAATGTCGATGTCAATAAGAGCAGTATTGTAAACATAGAAATTACCGGAAGAGGTAAGCTGGAAATAAAGAAAAAAACATCAGGAGAAAATGTTAGTTACGAAGGAGCCGTAATACGGCCGGAAATGGGACACAACGGACCAAATAACCTGGAACCTGCAGTTTTTTCTAGAGCGCTCGGACAGGTAAAAGCCCAATTACTAACCCCAGCAGCAGCTTAATAATCCCAAAATCCCCAGTATAAAAACAGCTCTTAGAGAAATCTTAGAAATTATTTTAGTTTTTGTGAACAGGTAGGTACTTTACCAAGCACGTCGCTCTGATGAACTCCGGATTCGAAAGACAAACCATCCTTTGTCATCAAAAAATCCCCTTGGCAAAAAGCCAACGGGATTTCCTGGTGAGCCTTCAGGGTCTAGCTTAGAACCCATATTTGAGAGTCTCACCAAAACATACTTCAAATTACTTGAATTAGGATTAGTATATCATGAAAAGGAGGTAAAATGAACCCTCTTCTCTTCTCAAAACTCTATGACGAAAAAAGCTTCTATCAAGCCTTTCTTAGGGATTTAGAAGGCTCTAGAAACGAAGTTATTATCGAAAGCCCGTATATTACCTCGAAAAGAGCCGAAATGTTGATTCCAGTCTTTGATACGTTGTTATCAAGAGGTGTTAAAATCTATGTTATGACCAGGGATCCTCAAGAACATGAGGAAAGCATGGAATACCAGTCTGAAGAGGCAATATCTCAATTCGAAAGAATGGGAGTTCAGGTTTTGCTATGCGTTGGCAATTATCATCGAAAACTGGCCATATTAGACAGAAAGATACTTTGGGAAGGTAGCCTCAATATACTTTCCCAAGGCTACAGCAGGGAAATTATGAGAAGAATTGAGAATAAGCAACTATCTTTAGAGATGTTTGATTTCTTGAAATTGCAAAAATTTCTATAACATTTGCTATACTACGGGTATGAGTAAGACATACGGCGAAGATTATATTAGAAAGGTGCTCAATTATTTGGTATTAAACCATCCGGAGAGGGCTAATCACAATGAAGCAATTAAAGTATTGGACGGAATGAAATCATTTGCAAAATCACTTGTCAAAACATTGACAGGAAAGAATAATAAGAGTTAAAAAGGAAAAACTTCTGAGGATTTTATTTTAAGAACTTTTAAGACGGCCTTCATTGTTTCAAGTGAAGCATTTGCTTCCCCTCTTTCAATTCTTGCATAAAAATTAACATTAATTCCGGTTTTTTTAGCTACCTGTTCCTGCGTTAAGTTAGATTTATTTCTAGCTTTTCTTAAATTTTTACCAAGCTCTGTATCCGTCATGGGGACAGTATATCATTTTTTGCCATTTAATTTGGTTTTTCTGCCCCGAGAAATGTTCTGGGGTTTACGGGTAGCCCGAAGACATTGACTTGAAAATGAAGATGTGGGCCCGTTGACCAGCCCGTACTTCCCTCAAGACCAATTACTTGATTGGTTGAAGTAATCTCTTGCCCTTTTATCACAAAGATTTTACTTAAATGTGCATAGATTGAGCTGACGTAATTGCCGTTATCAATAATAATGTGTTTGCCAAATCCCCAGAAGATTTCCCCTGCATAGGTTACTTTTCCAGGCATAAAAGCAGTTATTTGATCTCCTATTTTCCCTTCCGGATTGGCAATATCAATTCCTGAATGGAAAGGCTGATATGGCCAATCAGATTCACCGAATTCTAGGGTAATTACTCCTTTAGTCGGCCAAGTGGTGGTTGCCTGTATTTGCTTGACGATTTCTCCTGTCCCAGGATCGTGAATATCCACTCCCTGCGTTTGTGTGTTAACAGTTGCTAGCCTGTCTGAAATAATATCTATTCCCGCATTGGTCAGTAAAAATACCGCTATCACAGGGAGAGATAAAATGATTAAGAAAGCAAGGAAAACGTAGAGTAATTCTTTACGATAGGACCAAAGATTATAAATAAGTATTGGATTCATTCATTATATATAAACTTCCCTGGGATCAGTGGTCAGCAAAGGATGTTCCTTATCTGAGGCAACCACTTTTAAAGCTACATGATTTTGATCGGCAATAATTAAAGCTTCTCCCCGGTCGCAAGTGAGTAAAAAATGCTGTTCATATTCGCTTAAGTTAAACTCTGATGCTACTTTTTTAATCGTAGTTGTATCCTGTTTCATTAAGATTCTTAAGGCTGATTGGGAAGCAATCGCTCGCCCGTAATCCTGGCTTAAGAAGTCATTTGCCTGCTGGGAGATGATGGTCACCCCTAAATAGTATTTTCTAGCTCTCCTTGTTAAGTTGGCGACAAATCTGGCGCTTTCCTCGTGCTGCAAAAGCATCCATCCCTCGTCAATCACTAAGATTCTTTTCTGCGGATTGGTTCTGACCTCTGAATGGACAAAATCTGCAATCACCATCATCATAATTTGCCTTAATGACTCGTTCAGATCTTTAATGTCAAAAATAACCAGCCTGTTATCCAGCTTTATATTTGTCTGGGAATTAAACACAGAGGAAAGAGATCCTTTAATAAATTTCTCCAATCTGTTAGCAAGATTTCTTTGTTTCATTGATTTTAGGGTTCTATAAAAATCTTTAAGAAGAGGATATGTTTTTTGCTTTGGTTTTCTTCCTCTATTACTTTTTTTCTTTTTGATTATGTTGTTTGGGTTTAAAAGCCAGCCAAACTGTTTGTAGGTTTGCAAAATTGCCCTATCAACTCCTGCCTTTTCTTCGGCATTTAATCCTCCAACCATTAAGGACAGAATCTCAGTTAAATCCTGGATATGTTCGGCAAGTTCAACGTTTTCGTTTTTGGAAGTTAAAGAAAAATCAAAGGGGTTTATTTTTTCTTTTGATTTTGCGCTAAGCTTAATATATGTTCCGTTAACTGACTGAGCCAGCTTTTTATACTCCCGCTCAGGGTCAATCACGATTACTTTTGTCCCCTGCATCAGTTGCCTTAAGATCTCAACTTTTGCCGTATAACTTTTACCACTTCCTGATTGAGCAAAAACAATTGAATTGGCATTATTTAAAGAAAACCTGTCAACGATCACCAGGGAGTTGTTTGATTTATTAATCCCATATAGAATTCCTGATTCCTGAACCAATTCTGATGAAACAAACGGAAAAGTTAAAGCGGCAGAAGAACTATCCAGATTTCTTTTTTGGGCAAGTAAGTTTTCACCCCTTGGAAGAATTGACTGCAGTCCTTCCAATTGCTGGAAGGTTGCAGTTTTAATGTAGAAAAGTCTGGTCGACATCACGGTTTCTAAAAGTGTAGTAATTTTATTCAGTTCCAAAAGGGAATCCGTAGAAATGGTCATGTAAATTGAAATTTGAAAAAGTTTTTCCTGTCCTCTTTGAATCTTATCTTTTAACTCCATTGCGGATTCCAGAGGATCAGTAATTTCACTCCCGATTACTTTTCCTGACTTTAACATTCCCCGTTTGGTTGACTCAAGTTCGGTAATTTTCCGGTTTAATTTAGGAATTGCCGTGATGGGATCAATTTGCTCGATGTGATAGGAGATATCCAGATTATGATTAAAATTTGTGAGCATATTTAGCCAGCCGGTAGAAGCCACATATGGAAACCCAGAGATAAAAAGTGTTCGGACGAATTTATCTCCAATTTGAAGATATGTTGGGCATTCTTCCAATCCGGAGTAGGACAAAAGATCTACTTGGTCCTGCTCGGCAAAGTTATACTGGTATGCCTTCTTAAGGAGCGTCTGATTTGTCCGTATTCCTTTCATTTTCTTATTTATAAATTTATTAATGTGGTTAAACATAGTTATTTTGCAATAATGTTCTAACTGTATCTCCCCTTAGTGGTTCTGTTTTTATTTGACTTGAATTGTAAAAGGTATAGAAAAGATCTAAAAGCTCTAGGCTGTCCAGAGCTTTGGCTTTCATTCCCAATTTTTCCAGTCCCCTTAGAATAATGCCCCGCTGTAAATGCATCTGCTCTTTGATCAGTTTAAAGTCTTGTTTCTTAGCAAGGTTTTCATAGGGAACGGTTATGTAAAAACGGCGGGAGAGAATTTTACTCCCCGTGATTAAATCTTTAATAAATTCAGAGTAGTTATCGATTTGCGTTCTATAAACTTTTTCTTTTTCCAAAAGTTTACTTTTGGCAATTTGGTCAAGATAGCCGTCAATATCGATTTCCCTAACCCGGACTAAAATTTGAAGAGGTACAGATAGGGAGTTTAAGAAATTCTGAAAACTGTCAATTAAAACATCCTGTTCTTCTTCACTCTTTAGTTCAAAGTTAATGCTGGATGTTTCGATCAGTAATCGATATTCATTATTAGGCAGAATCAAAATATCATCTTTTACTTCCTTGATCTGAATTTGACGTCTACTTGAAGCTTTCTTCTCTGACTTGTTCAAGACCCACATACAGTCCTCCTTTCTTATTTGGTTTTAGGCTTAAGGAATACTTTGGATTTTTAATAAAACTTTTAAGCTTGATCATTCCAATTGCTTTTATGCCTGAAGCGCTGAAATTGCTTTTAATTTTAATTTGGGCAAATTTTGGGAGCTTGTAGGTTCTTTTAGAAATTTGGGGCAGATCAAGAGTGCGTAGATATGTATCATTTTTATTAAACAGATAATACTTTGGCCGTAAATTGTATCTGATTAGTACAATCAACCAATTTAAAACTACTTTGCCTTTAATACGCATGGAAAGAATGACGCAAATAGCTAAGACTATTAAGATCAGGGGAAGCTTGTATAAAACAAATAAAGCATATGGTGGGAAAATTTCATAAACCAGCATTGCCCAGAAAACAGGGATTATCAGAATTGCTATTTGGGTAAAATTTAAGTTTCCCGCAATCTTATCCTCAACGGTTGTGATCTGAGCCGGAATTACAGTTGTCCTCATGCTGCGACCCTCCTTCTGGGCGTTATAGCTTTTCCTGTTGCTTCAGAACGGGTTTGTGACGATTTGTTATCGGTTGACATAACATTCATGATCTGTCCTCCCATGCGCCTCAATGATCCGATTCCTGAGGTATAAAAAACCATTTGCATTAATACTTGTGGGATTTTTAAAAGCGCTATAAAAAGCCCAATTCCAACGGCAATTGAGATAAGGGAGCTTTCCGTATGTGTGGGAAGAGAAAGAAAGGATGAGGCCAATTGGATGACTACGACCTGAACAAAAATCATAAATAATGTTACCAGATATGTTTTAATCGATATCTCGGCAAAGTCTGAAAATTTAGGCAAAGTCCAAAGCAAAAAGATAAGAGGAGAAAGAACGGCCCCTAGAGATAGAAAAATTAACCGGCTGACATACATTAATAATAGAACGATTGCGATAATTAAAAACAAAACCAGGAAGATTAGAGTAATAAGAGATGTTGTTCCCGTAATTAAGGTTGCCGGATTAGTTGCATCAACTATAAAAGCCTGATTTATTCCCCCGGTTGAATCTAAAACCGCTTTAACTAAGACATTGCAGGTTGTGACCGCATAATCTGCAAGAAAAAGGGAAACATTTGCCCCTAAGAAGGCCAGTCCGATTCTGGGTAAAAGATGCTTTAGCTCTACCTGTTCAAAACCTAAGCTCTCAGCGCTCATAAAATGAAGCCCCAAGAGAGCGACCACTACTACAAACAGACTGTCTGTAATCCCTAAGATTATTAACCAGAAGTTCATGACTACCTGATTATTAAGTAGACTTGGTGTTGTTGTTAAATATCCGATAATTCCATCCGTAATCGGTTTGGTTGCGCTTTGCACAATGTTTTGTAGGAATCCCGATACGGCATCAATTAACACTTGCGTTAACCCGTCAGCGGGTTTTACCGATTGAATCTCGGATACACTGATTGCGCCTGTATTCGTGTCTGTCTGCGGAGAAGATAAGGCATTGGAAAGAATGGAGACAATTATTCCTGCCGCAAGAACTATGACTAAGCCCAGTAGCGCATTCTTAATAGTTCTCTTAGCTCCATCAAGAGCTTCAGGATTACCCTTAGAGGTCATGTATAGATATCCTCCTTTGATAAGAAAAAGGACTGCGGCTGAGGAAGCAATCAGAGTAATTAACCGTAAGGTATCTCTGGTGTAATCGGTAATAATACTGCTTGTGCCCGCAAATGCGGGATTACTGTTTAATAAAAACAGAACAGTAGCTATGCCAAATAGAGCTAAGACTTTCTTCATACAGCTCCTTTTGGGCAGATTTTACCTATTTGCTTGCTCCAAAAGCAGCTGTTGCAAGCTGGGTTATGACATTTGATAATACAAATGCTCCTAATACTATTGCCAGTCCTATGGCTGAATGCCAAATTGTACTTTTCGACCTATCTAATTTTTCCGGATTTCCACTGCTAGTAATGTATCCATAACCTCCCCAGACGAAAAATCCAACCGATACGGCTCCTGCTAGGGTAATAAGTACCTGGACAACGCTTTGGATAAAGCTTTGGATTTGGGACACTCCGCCGGTGGTTGTTGTTTGGGCAAATGCAGGAGTTACTATGAAAAGCAAAGAAAGAAAAAAGGATAATGAAATAATTATTTTTTTCAAAATTCTATACACCTCCTTTCAAAACAAAAAAACTGCCCGTTAGGCAGTTAGCTATTGGATATCAATTAATTGACAATAATATACGAGAATAACCAGAACATGTCAAGAGGGTTAATTCTGGGTATTATTTTCCTCTTTGTTGCAACAGCCTATCGGTGCTACAATTTGAAGACCTAAAAATTAACATGAATCAAATTTCATACACATTGAGGGCAACATTGGCTGGATTTAATGGAGCCAGAGGAAGAAGAGCTAAGTCTCCTGAAGATTTTTATGAGCTTTGGCTAAAGTTTAAAATAAGAAAAGCTAAAACCCCCAGCATTAAAAGAATCGTAGAAGAGGCCATAGGAAATAAAGCTGAAGTAATGCGGGTTATTGAAAGTTTTTTTCAAAATAGACAAAATGGTAGAAGATATTTTCCGACAAAAGCTTTTCAAAAAATCAATAAATCTTTACCTAAATTAGGACTAAACGAAAAACAAATAGACCTTTCAGAAATTAAATTGAGTCCTGACCAGGAAGAAATACTTAAGCTGCTACAAACATCAAAAACTCCCATATTTCTCACGGGAAAGGCAGGAACAGGAAAGTCATTGCTATTGCAATACTTCAGACAAAAATCTGAAAAAAATATTGTTGTATGTGCTCCTACAGGAGTAGCGGCACTCAATATCGGAGGACAGACCATTCACTCACTCTTTAAAATTCCGCCCGAATTAATCAGGAAAGACAGCCTTAAAGTTGATAGAAGAACAGCAAAGCTTTTGAAATATGTAGATGTGGTAATTATTGATGAAATCTCTATGGTAAGACCTGATTTAATGGACGGCATTGATTATATCCTTCGTAAAGCCAGAAACAACACGATTCCTTTTGGAGGAGTACAGCTAATTATGTTCGGCGATCTATATCAACTTCCTCCTGTTATACAAAAAGACCTGAAAGATTATTTCGAACAAACTTATGGAGGGAATTTCTTTTTCAACGCCGATGTTTGGAAAAATATAAAGTTTGAGATTCAAGAGCTAACGACCGTATTTCGTCAGAAAGATGAAGATTTTAAATTATTGTTAAATGCAGTCAGGGAGGGAACAATCACGGATAAGCAATTAGAAGAACTTAATAGAAGAGCAGATGCTGAAATTCCTGATGAAGGAGTAATTATTTTAACGACAATAAATAGCTCAGCAAAAAGAATTAACGAAACAAAACTAAATCTTCTGGAGGATAAAGCATATGAACATAGGGCGGAAATAACAGGGCTCCTCGATAAAACTGCTTTTCCTACGGAGGAAACTTTGTGTCTAAAGAAAGGCGCACAGATAATGTTACTTAGAAATGATAAGGAAAGGCGTTGGGTAAATGGCACATTAGGATATATAGAATCGCTTGATGGTAAGGAAATTACGGTAAATATAGATGGAAAGATTCATTCTGTTCCGAAAGAAACATGGAAAAAGATTCAATACATTCTTAACGAAACAACAAATACCTTGGAAGAAAAAGTGGTAAGTTCTTTTACTCAATTTCCGCTAAAACTGGCTTGGGCGATAACAATACATAAATCACAGGGACAGACATACAATTCGGTTGCCATAGACATAGGCTATGGAGCTTTTGCCCATGGACAAACCTACGTGGCATTAAGTCGCTGCAGATCTCTGGAAGGCATATATCTGAATAGAGAAATATCGAGAGAAGATATTATAGTTGAATCAAAAATTAAAGATTTTATGAATCTCTTAGGTAGATAAGTTACAAGATTGTAGTACAGAATTCTCTGGTAGTACCTTATTTTGATGAAAACAACTGTTTCCACTCTTTCCCCGTCAGTCTCTTAACTGGATTCAAAGTCATCGATTGAGTAAAACTTACGATTAAGATTTTAGGAAGATACCTGCCCAGTTTTTCATGAATCATCGCATACCGGTCAGTATCAGGGTCATTTATAAAAGAAAGAAAATAATTCAAAAACCTATAATTCTTAGAATCATCGGAGAAAATATCGTCAATTATGATAAGGTCTGCCCCTTGTTCATCAAATGCAGGCATAAGTTTGTTTTTAACAAAATTATCGAATACAAGTTCCTCCCACTGTATTGCATTATTATTCCTTTTAATTTGCGCTTCAAAAGATTTCACTTCACAAAGTGATTTATTGCCTAATTCTAAGTCGATCACTTTTTCGTTAGTCTTTTTTTCAAAAGCCGTAATAGCAATTCCTTGTGATTGTAAGTAATATGCGCATCTAATTTGAGAAAAGTAGTTTAACCATTTGATTGAATCATTTTTATTTAAATCTTGCGATATTGACTTGAGTACCTGAATATATCCGGGTATTAGGCCAAAAAGTTGTGCGCTGACATTAAGAAATTCTAATATTTCCTGTGCAGAATTAGGATTATCTTTTGCCCAAGTGTTAGTCTTTAGTTTATTATCGATCTGTAACAGATGCTTATCACATAATTTTTCTTTTGTATCCATATAAATGATTTTTTTTCAAGAATAGGCAACCTGTAGCATAATTATCTAACAATATCTTCCAAAATCCAAAATTGTTTACCGCCTTTTTCTATCAACTTATTAATTAGATTATACGTTTCGTTTTTCACTTTACTGTTGCCATAGAGAATTTTAAAAGCATTGTACCATTCCTTGTCAGTCTGAAGGAAAATATAATTTTGCTCGTTACCAATTTCTGAAAGAAAATGTTTTTCTAATATCTCTAATGTATCCCGTGGAGCTTCTGTGGCTATCCTCTCAATTGACTCCATCAATCCATAATCCCATTTCAATCCACCGCTTATAGATTCTAGGGTCTGGGTGATTTTACTGGCTAACCACTTAACTTCAAAAACTTCTTTTTCAGTGTTTATCCAGGTGCCAAATTCTTTTAACGATGCTGAATCACTTTTTGTTTTTAACATTAAATCCCAAAAGTCCATTATTCTTTTGATTCTCCATGGGGACTCTTTGACTTTAAGAATATTATAATTTTCGCCAGAAATATAAGACCTTCCAAGGAAACTTATAAATTCAGATAATTGCTTTTCATCAGCCTCCTTAATAAATTCCTTAAATAATGTATGGTCAAAACTAAACTCTTCATAGTGGACGAAAGCAAGAGCAAGGTGAATTGCTAATGATTCGCGAGGATCCTTAAAGAACTTTTGCCTTGGGTATGAAAGGGTCTGGGTTATATTTTTGCTGTATAAGTTTTGCATACAAGGCTCAAAAAAGAGCTCATGATATAGGTTGTTTGAAAGATATCCTTCCCACGTTGCTAGGTGCAGGTATTTATCTTTACTTTTTGATTCAAATATCTCGCTAAATTTGCTCCTGGTCCAATCCATGTCACGGTAGTGAAAAGATGGAAGGTAATGACCAAACATAAACATAATTGCTCTAGTATTCTCTTTTTTTAATAGCTTGTCGTAAAGAGACTTTACGTCTTCTGCGAGTTTTACTTTTTCATTACTGTTTGCATCTTGATAAATAAAATGAAGTAAAGTCTGAAAAGTTCTTCCTCGGACTGAATTAATTGCAATTGTGAAGGGATCATTTATGGAATATTCTGATTCGCCCGGATGCTTTATGGTTGAGCTGGCAGTTTCTAGTTTTTCGTCTTCAGGAATAGGGTCATTAAAATTAAACAAATATTCTAGAATCTCCAGCACTCTTTCTCGGTATTTTTTGAAATTTAACAAAGTTTTTTTATCGTTTTGTTTAATTAACTCATTAATTAGATCAGCGATTGTTGAATGTATAGAATTCCAATTTGAAAGCCATCTACCCTCATTATTCTTATCTGTTTTATTGAATGACTCAGTTTCTCCGGAATTTTTTATATCTTGCAATAATTTGAACAATTCTTCGCAATCAATATTTTCAAGTATGGCTCTATTTTCAGACAAGGCATCTTTGATGCCCTGCAAATAGGCGTTCGTATAGTGAGGTATTAATTTATTTCTATCGAAAAACAATTTAGCGTTATCTAAGTAATCAACCAGCCTATTTTTAATATCTCTCTTTAGTTGTCCTGCTACGCCATCAGCATCTCTAGGGTTTAAGAAATCATCATTTTTATATTTCTTCTGGAGTTCCTGTGGTGTCAATTCAGTCCTTAACTTATCAGTAATTTCACTAATAGTTAACTTGCTGAAATAATCAGAGCTTATTGGGGACCGGGGCGTAACGGTTCCGCTTCTCATCCTGCCGATACTAGGTTCAGGTTGATATTTTGGGTCAATTTCAAATTCATTCTTTTTTGCCAGAATAACTTCTTGTTCAGTTAGGTCTTTCGAAATTATCGACAAGATGCAAGAGACATAATGTCTTTTCCATCTTTTGTCATTTTCATCCTTAAACTTAGTGAAAAGATTGAATACATCATCTACATAATTCCTCTTTTCTTTATCTGTTAAAAACGAGAAACCAGCTTTTAGAGACCGTTCATACTCAGTCCCATATAAAACTTCAAGCGTTTTTTTAGCCTCGAATAATTTGAAGTATTCAGTTTTAAGCTCTTGGATAAATAGCTTGGGATCAAGGCTTAAAACAAACAAATTCAACCTTCTGTTTATCTGATTTTGTTTAAGCCTATCAAAATATTGATCATAGATTTTTCTACTATCTATGTTTTTGCTACTGAAAATTTTCCTTATCAATTCAACGATCGTTGCCGCCAGATATTTAAGTTCCTCTCTATAATCATTCCCTATAACACCCTTCAAACTCAAGACAAAGAAGTCCTCATCCATGAGTAGATAATTACCTTCATCTTCTATTGCCTCATTAAATGTCTGGATAACTATTGATAATGCTTTTTCTAAGTATTTGTTCGGCATTTCAGCTAAGCATATAAATACTTTTGTTTCCGACAAATTATGAATGTAGAAGACGTCGTCACCTTTGTATGAAATTTTTCTTTCCTTAATATCTTTTTTACTCCTAATAAGTAGAATTGCTTCTGCAAGTATTAAAATACTTTCAAAGTCTTCCGCCTTATGAAGCGTTTTAAGCATGTCAGCATATTCGAAACCGTACTGCGTGTAACCACCCATTAATTTAATCCATTCTTCGTCCCTAATTTTTTTGATTACTTTTTTAAGATATCTAGCCGGAAGCTTGCTGGCAATTCTTGTAAGCTGATCTACGACTTCCGGATTGAAATTAACTGGCGAGATTTTAAGGAAACAAATAATGTTAGCAACGATATCAGGTCTCTTCTCGGTTACATTAACAAGATAGTTAAGCTCAGGCATTCTAAAACCATATGATTTTGGATCGGGAGACTTCTCTTTAATTGCATCTAGAAAACCATTCTTCCAAAGCCATTCTAACCACCTCTCATCGGCTTTGCTGAAAAAGTATTGCTTAGCATCTAAGTTTGCGTTAATTAGCTTTGAAATGCTATCTGACCTTGATATTCCAGCCTCACTGATAAGCACTTCGTCTATAGCTTTATGTAATTCAATTTGATTCATATTATCTATTCTTATAATTTAGGTAACTTTCAAGTGTATGTAAAAAACCTGTGCAAATGTCATCAAACACCTTTTCATCAATTCTATCTAATTTTTCGTTTTTTGTAATTTGTTTTGCAAAGCAAATTGCATTTGGCTTAAAATGTGCATGATCATTTAAAAAATCTTTATGGAGTCTTATTAGTACACACAGATTCTTCTCTTCATTACCAGAATTTCGAGTCGGCGTAAAGGTGAAGAATCTCTTGCAATTCGCATCGAAGTGGCCGTCAACCAGCTCTCTCAGCGAAGCTGAAAGGTGTTCCATCCAGAATTGATCAGCACTTTTTACATCATTGTTTTTAAATATGCTTTGTGCATTAATAATTATCTCTTTGGCCGTGGTCGTTTTTTTTAGACCAGATTTAATCCATAGTAAATTTATAGTTGCGTCAATTAGATCAATTGATTCGGCAGTAATGCCAATAAATTTATACTCATATCCTTTTGAGGATATATATCCTTGTTTTTTTAATAGTGGATCTTCAAATTGCGTCATACTTGTTTATGTCAATTGCTGATTGCTAATATTCACCATAGTTTGGCCAAACTTGAGTTAGTTCTGGATTATCATTTTTCAATGAGAAAATTAATACTGACCTTAAGGAATTTCGATTGATGTTGATTTTATTTGCTACAGCTCTAAAAAAATCCTCAGAAAAGCCCACAATGCAAGCTTTCAATTTATCCTTGTTGGGAGATGATAGTTCGGGGATAATAAGAAGACTTGTTGTGGATGAACTATAGTGCAGCGATTTGTCCTTAATAAATTTAACTAAATCATTTAAAAAAGTTTCATTTGAGTGACCGATAAATCTTTTTACCTGAAAAGGATAGCCGTAGCCTTCAAAATTTCCGTTTCTGTCAACAGGAGCTAGCCCAAAGTCTACTGGTGTATTTTCTTCTAAATAACTGCGTAAAATTATTACTGCTTCGTCAGGAGTCAATTCTAGGGTTTTTTTGGACTCCTGATGTTTACTGTCTAATTCGAACGTAATCATGTATGTTTTTTTGTCGTGTTTTTCAAATATTCTTTTAATGAATATGCTTATTAAGTATTCGTAGCCTTTTGGCCTTATCTCTCCGGGGTATAAACATCTAATAGCTTCAGTCAAATTTGCTTCTGAAATATAAAAAATCTTTGTCTTCATATTCATATAATTATCTTTATGAATTTTTGTCCCAGGATTAAAAAAAAGACCTTGAAAGGTCTCGTTTTGGCTAGCAGTATCTCTGTTGGTCAAGGCACGAAGCCTTTCTTATTTGAAGTTAATATATCAAAGGTAAAAAGTAAAAGCAATCAGTAGATTGTCACGAGTGCTAATAATACGTAAATTATTCCGCAATGCTTTAATTCTTGTCTTCCAAGTGCTAGAATTCAATTAATCTTGAGTATCTCTTTCAAATAATAAAAATATGGCGAAAATCACTCCTTATCACGCAAAATATTTTGCCTACGAATTAACTAAACGTTGCTCTTCGGACAGCCTAGAAAAATTATCTTCTACACTTTCTAATGCTCAGGTTGATCTTAATCCCCATCAAATAGAGGCGGCCCTTTTTGCCTTTAAATCCCCCTTATCTAAAGGTGCTATTTTGGCTGATGAAGTTGGATTAGGAAAAACAATTGAAGCAGGCTTAGTACTTTCACAAAAATGGGCAGAAAGGAAGAGAAATATTTTACTCATTGTTCCAGCAAGCTTAAGAAAGCAATGGAATTCAGAGCTCCAGGAGAAATTCTTTTTACCATCAATAATATTAGAGGCAAAGTCATTCAATCAGTATATTAAAAGGGGTAATCTGAATCCCTTTGAGCAAGAGGACAAAATTATTATTTGTTCTTATCATTTTGCACGGGCAAAATCATCCTACGTCAAACAATCAAAATGGGATTTAGCAGTTATAGATGAAGCTCACCGCTTGCGAAATGTGTATAAAACCAGTAATAAGATTGCTCGCGAAATCAAGAACGCGCTGTCTGACATTCCAAAGATTTTACTTACGGCAACGCCACTACAGAATTCGCTACTTGAGCTATATGGTCTCGTGAGCATTATTGATGATCACGTATTTGGAGATTTAAAAAGTTTTAAAGCAAATTATTCTCATGCCCCAAGAGAGCAAGAGTTTGCAAGCCATATAAAAGATATTCAAAACGTTGAGGTCAACGGACTTAAAAGAGGAATAGTAGTTAGAGAACAAGGACTACCTGAAAATGACGAGATACTAGATCCTAAGCAACTCCTATTTACAGATTTGCGAAACCGTCTTAAGCCTGTATGTATTCGTACTTTACGTCGGCAGGTATTGGAATATATAAATTTTACTGAACGCAAACCCATAACGCAGGATTACGTACCCACTCAACAAGAAATTACCTTATATAACAACATGTCTGAATACCTACAGAGACCAACACTTTTTGCACTACCTTCAAGCCAACGTCAACTCATGACGCTAATTTTGCGTAAACTTTTGGCATCCTCGTCCTTCGCTATTGCGAGCACCTTGAATAATTTAGTATACAAGCTCGAATGCCTTATTAAGGAAGCAAAGGCAGCTGCAGATAAAGCAATCGTAGATACAGATACGGCTAATATAGAAACTAATTTCGAAACATTTGAAGAAGTATCTGACGAATGGATAGACAATGAAGAGGGGAGTAAGGATGAGAACGAAACTAAAAATGAAGCAAAACTGTTTACAAAAGAAGAGATTGTACTGATGGAAAAAGAAAAAAAGGACTTGGAACAATTTCGTGATTTGGCTAAAAAGATTTTCACCAATTCTAAAGGAGACGCACTGATTATTGCACTTAAAAAGGGTTTTGAGATGACCGATAAGCTTGGAGCAAAGAAAAAAGCCATTATTTTTACTGAATCAACTATCACTCAAAAATATCTTTTTGAAACCTTACTCCCAAGCAATGGTTACCAGGATAAAATTGTATTGTTTAATGGATCAAATTCAGATCCTAAATCTAAAGAAATTTACAACAATTGGATGGAAAAACATAAAGATACGGATAAAATTACGGGTTCAAAGACGGCGGATATGCGTGCGGCACTCATTGATTATTTCCACGATGAAGCTGAAATAATGATTGCAACAGAAGCTGCTGCGGAAGGCGTCAATCTTCAGTTTTGCTCACTTGTTATTAACTATGATTTACCATGGAATCCACAGAGGATTGAACAGAGGATTGGCCGCTGTCATAGATACGGTCAAAAGCATGATGTTGTAGTAATCAATTTCGTTAATCGTAAAAATGCTGCTGATCAACGAGTTTACGAATTATTGGACCAGAAGTTTAAATTATTTAAGGGCGTATTTGGCGCAAGCGATGAAGTGCTTGGTAGCATTGAGTCCGGAGTTGATTTTGAAAAGCGCATCGCAGCAATCTATCAAGCATGCCGAACGACTGAGGAGATCAATTCCGCCTTTGATAAGCTCCAGAAAGAAATGGATGAAAGTATTCAGAGCAATCTATCCGACACACGTCAGACATTGTTGGAGAATTTCGATGCTGAGGTTCATGAAAAATTGAAGATTAATCTTAGAGAGAGCGAAATATATCTGGACACATACAATCGCTGGTTGTGGGATACTACTAAATTTTATTTAGGTGAAAATGCCGATTTTTCCGAACACGAATACTCATTTATGCTGAAAAAAAATCCATTTCCAAACGAGAGCATTGATCCGGGGCCATATAAAATTGGGAAAAATATTGAGGATGCGCATGTTTATCGGCCAGGACATTCCCTTGCTCAACGTATCTTATCTGAGATTAAATCTAAAACATCAGACGATGCAGAAATAGTTTTTAATTATTCAAAGAATAAAACCATCATTTCTGTTCTCGAGCCGTTTATTGGAAAAAGCGGAACGCTTAAAATTTCCAATTACACTGTTAAATCATTTGAAGCGGAAGACAATATTACGCTTTCAGCAATTACCGATTCTGGGGATGTGGTCAAGCCGGAAATTATTAAAAAAATTTTTCAGTTATCTTCAGAATCTGTTATTCCTCAACAAATCTCGACCGATATGAAAATCAAGCTTGATGAACTTGAGCAAAATTACATTAAAATCGTTTCTAACCAAATAGCGGAGCGCAATGGCGGTTTCTTCGATCACGAAGTGGACAAGTTGGATAATTGGGCTGAAGACGTAAAGAAAGCATTGGAACTTGAGCTTAGAAAACTAGATATAGACATTAAAACGGCGAAAACTAATGCAAAAAAAATACTGAGCTTGGAAGAAAAACTGAAAGCACAAAGAGAGATTAAGGATTGGGAAAAGAAACGTAATGAGATGAGGAAGAGATTGTTTGAAACGCAAGATGATGTAGAATTAAAGAAAGAGAAATTACTTGAGAATGTTGAGGCTCGATTGGATCAGCAATCAAAAATTGAGCCATTATTTACTATTAGGTGGAAGATAATCTAAATTTATGACAAACAAAAGACAAAAATTAGAATTAACATGGATAGGCAAAGATGAAGAGATAAAGCTCGAACCGAGAATTCTTATCGAAGATCCAGCAAAGTCGTATGGAGATCCAAATTCAGAAAACATGCTTATTCATGGAGACAATCTCCTAGCCCTTAAGGCTCTCGAGCAAGATTTTGCCGGACTGATTAAGTGTATTTATATTGATCCCCCATATAACATTGATGCGGCAGGAGTGCTTTACGATGATTTTATTGAACACTCGTTATGGTTATCATTAATGAAACCAAGGCTTGAAATTATTTACAAATTACTTCAAGAAGATGGCCTATTAGCTGTACAAATTGATGATAATGAATTTGCAAAGCTATATTTATTATTAGCGGAAGTATTTGCGGGTGAAAAAAATTTAAAGACAATAGTGGTGAAGATGAGTGAGGCAACTGGAGTTAAAATGGCTTCAACTAAAAAAGCAGGGAGTATTCCAAAACTGAAAGAATACATTATTCTTGCAAAGAAAAATGGGATAAAAGGATTAAAATTAGAAAATATACAAAAAGAAAAATGGGATCAGGAATATAAAATCTATATTGATAATGTAACGTTTGATGAAATTGAATATGTTAAGCAGGTAATGAATGATGAAAGCAGATCAGAAACTGATATTCAAAAAGCAGATAAAATTTGTGCAAAATTTATTTACAGATCTTTAAGTGAAGTATCTCGTGGAAATAATAATTTAGAACAATGGAAATACGATAATGCTTGGAGAATCGTAAGAACAGTGGCGACCACTGAATCAGCAAAAAAAATAGCTGATTTAAAAAAACAAACTACAAATAAAATAAATTTTTTAATAGAAACTTCTCAAAAAAAAGCCTATTTAATAAAAGCTGATTATAATTTAGAAGTTCCCCAACCTCGTATCAAATTACTATTTGCAGATTTATATCTCACTGTTGCAATTGGAGATTTATGGACAGACATAAAAACAACTGGTCTTGATAGTGAGGGAGGAGTAGATTTTAAAAAATCAAAGAAGCCTGAGGCCTTAATAAAACGTATCATCACAATGAATAGTGAAAAAAGTGATTTTATTCTTGATTCTTTCCTTGGATCCGGTACCACAGCTGCTGTAGCCCATAAAATGGGCAGAAAATGGATAGGCATTGAATTGGGTGATCACGCTAATACGCATTGTTTGCCTCGATTGAAATCTGTTGTTGATGGAATTGACCAATCTGGAGTTTCAAAAGCTGTTAATTGGAAGGGTGGAGGGGGATTTAAATTTTATAATCTTGCCCCCTCTCTTTTGCGCAAAGATAGTTTTGGCAATTTTGTGATTGATGAAAAATATAATGCCAATATGTTGGCGGCCGCAATGTGTAAACATGAGGGATTTAAATATTCCCCGGATGAAACACTGTATTGGAAGCAAGGTAAATCTACCGAAACAGACTATATTTTTGTCACTACGGGATTCGTAACGATTGAACAACTCGATTCTATTCACGCGCAAATGAAAGAAAATGACAGCCTATTGATTTGCGCTAAATCGTATGCGCCAGGATGTGAAAAACATTTTGCCAATATTACTGTTAAGAAGATTCCTCAGATGATTCTTGGAAAATGTGAATTTGGAAAAGATAATTATGATCTCAATATTATCAAAGCAACAGAAGAAGAGGCAGAAGAGTCGAATGAGGTGCAAGATGAACGCTAAAGCTCAAACAATAAAAAATCGTTTAAGTCTCCGTAAGCCTCAGGCAGAGAGTTTGGAGATACTTCAAAATATAACAGATAGACTAGAATTAAAGAAGGATGTTGACGTAGTAAGTGAACTTGCCAAAATCCGTACTCTTTATCCTACCTGTTCTGATTTTGAGCGTGAATTCTCTTCTGTTTGTTTTGCCTTAGCTACTGGAGTTGGCAAGACACGGTTGATGGGTGCATTTATAACATACCTTTATGCCGCCAAGGGAATCAAGAATTTTTTTGTTTTAGCACCTAATTTAACAATTTACAATAAACTAATTGATGATCTATCTAATCCACAAAGTCCTAAATACGTTTTTAGAGGCATTGCAGAATTTGCCGTATTTGGGCCGCGCATTATAACAGGAGATACTTATGAACAACACCAGCAGCTAACTCTTGACGAGACAGTCCGTATAAATATTTTCAATATCTCAAAGATTAACTCTGAAGTGCGAGGAGGTCGAGAACCACGTATAAAACGATTATCGGAATATCTTGGCGAATCGTATTTTAACTATCTTGCGTCACTTCCCGACTTAGTATTGCTTATGGATGAATCACATCATTATCGTGCCGATTCTGGACTGAAAGCTATTAACGAGCTCAAACCGATTCTAGGATTGGAATTAACTGCTACGCCAATTGACGCACATGGCGATAAATTCAAAAATGTTGTTTATGATTATCCTCTAGCTAAAGCTCTTCAAGATGGATTTGTCAAAGAACCTGCAATCGCCACCCGGAGAAATTTTAATCCGGATCAATACCGTAATGATCCAAAAGAGCTTGATCTTATCAAGCTGGAAGACGGCGTTCG